>Ga0129324_10001464_pt1 | contig 15159 bp, 14 predicted proteins | sample CPBDNA_7_FD_96879 | JGI IMG/M metagenome (GOLD analysis project Ga0129324, IMG submission 96879) | Freshwater to marine salinity gradient microbial communities from Chesapeake Bay, USA - CPBay_Spr_15_0.2_DNA | ecosystem: Environmental > Aquatic > Marine > Coastal | place: USA: Chesapeake Bay... | reverse complement strand
GGGCGTGGATTAAATCATCATGAATTAGGGAGTTTTTGTGGATCTGTACGAATACCAAGCCAAGGAACTTTTCGGAAAGCATGGGCTCCCCATTACCGCTGGTGATGTCGCGCTTGATGTTGACGGAGCCGTTGCGATCGCTGAATCCATTAATGGCCCAGTGGTCGTAAAAGCTCAGGTAAAAGTGGGTGGCCGTGGCAAAGCAGGTGGAGTGAAGCTTGCAAAAAACCCAGCGGAGACGCGCGAGATTGCTGGAGCGATTTTGGGCATGGACATTAAGGGTCACACCGTCCACAAGGTGCTCGTAGCCCACGCCGCAGATATTGCCGAGGAATACTACGTCTCGTTTTTGCTTGATCGGGCTAACCGTTCATTCTTGGCAATGGCCAGTGTCGAGGGTGGCGTCGAGATCGAGGAAGTTGCCGTCAACAACCCTGAGGCACTCGCAAAAATCAGGGTCGACGCCTTAGAGGGTGTCACACCGGAAAAGGCCCGCGAGATTGCCGCAGCAGCAAAATTTGACGAGGCGATTCAAGGACAGGTTGCCGACATTCTGGTCAAATTGTGGGAAGTCATGGTTGCTGAAGACGCAACTCTCGTTGAAGTAAATCCCCTGGTTCTTACTCCGACAGGTGAGGTGCTCGCGCTCGACGGCAAAGTAACGATCGATGACAACGCTGGCTACCGTCAACCTGACCATGCAGCTTTTGATGACTCGGCCGCCGATGACATTGAAACCCGCGCAAAAGCAATGGATCTGAACTACGTCAAACTCCAAGGCGACGTGGGAATCATCGGAAACGGTGCCGGTTTAGTCATGAGCACCCTCGACGTTGTTGCATACGCAGGAGAGGAGTTTGGTGGCATAAAGCCGGCGAACTTCCTTGACATTGGTGGTGGAGCGTCGGCTGAGGTCATGGCAAACGGTCTCGACATTGTTCTCAATGACCCCGAAGTCCAAGCGGTCTTTGTCAATATTTTCGGTGGTATTACTGCATGTGATGCAGTAGCCAATGGGATCCTGCAAGCGGTTGATCAACTTGGAGACAGTGTCACCAAGCCGATCGTTGCTCGAATTGACGGAAACAACGCCGTTGAAGGCCGGGAAATTCTAAATAAAGCAAATAACAAATTTATTGAACTCGTTGACACCATGGACGCAGCAGCGCGCCGGGTGGCTGAACTCGCAGCAGCTCGAAAGGGAGCGTAATCCAATGGCAATTTGGCTCAATGAAGATAGCAAAATTCTTGTTCAGGGAATGACCGGATCCGAGGGCACAAAACACACGCGCCGAATGGTTGCAAGTGGAGCCAAGGTCGTTGCAGGAGTTACACCCGGCAAAGCAGGCGCTGATGTTGACGGGATTCCGGTTTTCAACGACGTTGCAAGTGCAATGGCGGCAACCGGTGCGAATGTCTCTGTGGTTTTCGTGCCACCCAAGTTTGCCAAGGCTGCAGTTGAAGAAGCTGTTGATGCAAAAATACCGCTCTGCGTTGTGATCACCGAAGGAATTCCCGTTCATGACACCGCGCAGTTCTTCCAATACGCGGTGAATGCGGGAACCACGAGGATTATTGGACCGAACTGTCCAGGAATCATTAGCCCAGGTGCATCAAATGCAGGGATTATTCCGTCTGACATTACTAAGCCGGGTCGAATCGGGCTGGTCTCAAAGTCAGGAACTCTGACTTACCAAATGATGTACGAGCTCCGTGATTTTGGCTTCTCCACCTGTGTAGGAATTGGTGGCGACCCCATCATTGGAACAACCCACATTGATGCACTCGAGGCATTTCAAAATGACCCCGATACCGACGCAATCGTCATGATCGGCGAAATTGGTGGCGATGCGGAAGAGCGGGCCGCAGCCTACATAAAAGAGCATGTCACCAAGCCTGTAGTCGGCTACGTCGCCGGTTTTACTGCGCCAGAAGGAAAGACAATGGGTCACGCGGGAGCGATCGTTTCCGGTTCATCGGGGACAGCTGTTGCGAAAGCGGAAGCACTAGAAGCAGCAGGAGTAAAAGTGGGCCGCACGCCAAGTGCAGCTGCTGAGCTCATGCGCAAGATTCTGTCCTAAGCGGCTGTGTGCCTTGGTCGAAAATGGCCAAGGGAAAGGTAGATTGTGCTTGTGAATCAGCAGGCACCGCCAGAGATGGGAACACCTGCGCAGGAAGCGGAAGTAAGTGAAACGCCTTCTGAAATGGTATTAGGCGGAACCAGAAATCGAATAGTGGGTTTGACCAGTAAACCTGCGGTGAGCTCAATAACTTGGTCAATCATTTTTTGTTGTTCGGTAATCGTTGTAACAGTTACTCTTGCATCCCTCATTTTATTGCCGACTTTGTTTTTTGGCGGTGATCGTCCATCCACTGTCAAAGGGTATCTAGATGCGGTCACTTGGGGTTGGCTATTAATGAATGGCGTACCACCAAAACTGGGTTCGGCCACCATCACCTTGGTTCCATGGGGTCTGGCAATAATCCCGTGGGCATTACTGTTTCGCGCCGGCAGGTCGTTCTCGCTTCGCACCACTAAGGGAACACAATGGCGGGTACTCGGTGGAGTCACAATGGTGGTGATCTATGTAGGGGCGATAGTTGCAGCTGCCCACTTCACCACCTCAATCAATGTTTCGTTCAATGATTGGTGGGCTCTTAGCGTGTCATTCGTCATTGGCGTTAGTGCCGTGACAGTAGGGGTTCTTAGTGGCGCCAACACCCAATTGGGTTTAAGAATTCCGGCCCTTGCAATGTTCGTGTTGAAAAGGGGTGTTGCTGCTGCAGCAACGTTTATTGGAGTTGCCTCGCTCCTTCTTGCGCTGCGCCTTCTCGTTAATTTTGACGTAGCAATGGATTTATTTAGGGGCCTAAATCCTGGGTGGAGCGGATTTTTGGCAATGCTGGCTCTCACCATTGGATATCTACCCGTGCTTGTTACCTGGAGCGCCGCTTATATTGTTGGCGCAGGTTTTAGCATTGGACCGGATGTAGTGGTTTCCCCGTTCATTCCGGTGACCGCTCCCACTCAACTACCACCATTTCCGCCACTAGTTGCCATCCCTGAAACTGCAGGGGCCCTGGTGTGGCTGCTTCCACTATTTGTAATTTCGATCGGTGTGGTTTGGGGTATTGGAATCTCAAAAAGCCTGGGAAAAGAAAGCGCGATGGTTCGCTCGGTTATCGGTTTGGCGGTGGCATTTGTGGGAGCCGTGATTTTTTATGTTCTTGCATTAATGTCTCTCGGGAATTTGGGTGATGTTCGCCTAGTTTCATTGGGTCCTGATCCATTGTTGTCGGCCTCACTCCTATGGATTTTGCTGGCCGTTGGTATCACTCCAACGGCCGTACTGCCGGCAAAAACATTTGTACGAAACCGCCGAGTGAAAATTTCGATAGTCCCAGAGCCTCAACTCGGTGAAGTACAGCGCACTCATGAGTAGGGAATTGAATGGAGTTCGATTCGGTGCCGCAGTGGGGTGGGCGAGAGTTGCATTTACGAAAAACCTTCTAGCATTTATAGCACTCGCTGTTGTAGTCATGATTCTGCAATTTGGGCAGCAGTTTGCAGCGAATCCATTCACTGAATCCTTTACCCGCTGTATCGAAGTGGGCGGTGCCGGAGCGACGTTGGACTCAGCGGCAATGGCAACTTGTTTTGAATCAGAGATGGGGTCGCTTCTGCTTATTATCCTTCTGGCAATTGTGTTCGTAGTAGCCTCTTTCTTAGCAACAGCAGGCGTGATTCGAGGCGCTCTCTATGTCACGCTCGGCCGAAAAATTGGATTTGCTGACACATTCACGGGTCCTCACTTTGGGGCATTTGTCTTGACCGTATTACTGATCATGGTTACCTTCATTGCGGGACTATTCCTTTTCATTGTCCCAGCAATATTCGCTGTTTTATTATTTCAATTTGCCCCATTTTTTGCCCTTGATCGTGGCGTGACACCATTTCAAGCACTGAAAGCAAGTAGCCATTTGGTACGCCGCAACTGGCCACTGGCAATTTTAATTTTGTTGTTCAGTGGCGCTTCGTATTTGATTTCGGGTTTATTCTGGGGGATTCCGACCCTGCTCTTCCTACCTCTAGCAGCTTTGGTGACCGGATATGCATACCGAACACTTCAAGGCGAGATGGTTGATCCAACACCGTGACTGCTCGAATAGTCGTTTTGGCTTCCGGCACAGGGACGCTTTTCGAGGCACTTTTGGATTCCAGATTGGGAATCAGTGTGGTCGCCTTGGTGACCGATCAGCCCGGCGCCAGGGCAGTTGATATTGCACTGAGTCGTGAGATCCCGGCCCGGAAAATTTCCCTCTTAGATTTTGACTCGCGCGAGACGTGGGAAAACGAATTTCTTAGGCAGGTTAAGGAATTGAATCCAGATCTCATTGTGGCTGCGGGGTTCATGCGCATTCTCAGTCCCGTTTTTGTCAACGAGTTCCCCAGTCAAATAATTAATTCACATCCATCCTTGCTACCCCAATTTCCTGGTGCACATGCCGTACGCGATGCCATGGCGGCAGGGGCCACGGTCACAGGCTGCACGATTCATTTCATTGATGAGGGTGTAGATACGGGGAAAATAATTTCTCAGGAACAAGTAGATGTACTCCCGGGTGAAAGTGAAGAGCAGTTGCACGAAAGAATAAAGACAGTTGAACGCACTCTCCTTCCCCAAAGTGTTGAACGGCTACTAATTGAGCGACTCGGGAAAGGGTTTCAGTGACAATTCGGCCGATCAAACGGGCGTTAATTTCGGTTTACGACAAGAGTGGGGTCGTTGAATTAGCCCAAGCCTTGTCGCAATATGGCATTGAGATAGTTTCGACCGGCAGCACGGCCGCGACCATCGAAGCGGCCGGCATTGCGGTGACCCCGGTTCCTGCGGTCACAAATTTCCCAGAGTGTCTTGATGGACGGGTCAAGACCCTCCACCCTGGTATTCATGCCGGTCTACTTGCTGACTTGCGCAATCCTGACCATGTCTCTCAATTAGAAGATCTTGGGATTAAAGCATTTGACTTGGTTGTGGTGAATCTTTATCCATTCAATGAGACTGTTGCCAGCGGAGCCAAAATCGATGACTGTGTTGAGCAAATCGATATTGGTGGTCCAGCCATGATTCGCGCGTCAGCGAAGAACTACGCCAATGTTGCCGTGGTGGTTTCCCCGAGCAGCTACCAGGAAGTTCATTCTGCACTCGATGCTGGTGGGACCACCCTTGTTCAGCGTGCAGTGCTGTCAGCGCAGGCCTTTGCTCACACGGCCACCTACGACATCGCAGTTGCAACCTGGATGTCGAATGTTGTTGCCCCTGATGAAAGTGAATTTCCTCGCTGGCGAGGGACGGCGTGGACTCGCAGTGAAGTGCTTCGATACGGGGAGAACCCGCACCAAAGTGCTGCTTCGTATGTTGGGATCGGTCATGAAATTGGAATTGCTAACTCACAGCAGTTGCACGGAAAACCGATGTCCTACAACAACTTCATTGACGCGGATGCTGCTCGCCGTGCCGCATTTGATTTCTTGGAACCAACCGTGGCGATCATCAAGCATGCAAACCCTTGCGGAATCGCTTCCGGGCTGGATATTGAGGAGGCCTACCACAAGGCACACGCCACGGACCCTGTCTCGGCCTTTGGTGGTGTGGTTGCAGCCAATCGCACGGTGACGAAAGAAATGGCAGAATCATTGTCGAAGGTTTTCACCGAGGTAGTGATTGCCCCTGATTTTGATGCGGACGCCTTAATCGTCCTGAAAGAAAAAGCCAATCTTCGGATTCTGGTCGCACCCGGACCCCATCCGGGCCGAAGAGTGGAAGCGCGCACAATTTCAGGGGGACTACTTGTGCAAAGCGTCGACACCGTGAACGACAGTGGCGACAATCCAGCCAACTGGACGCTCGTCAGTGGTGAGCCAGCGACTAAGGCGACCATGCGTGACCTCGAGTTCGCTTGGAAAGCCTGCCGATCCGTTAAGTCAAATGCCATTCTTTTAGCTAAAAATCTCGGTGCGGTCGGAATAGGAATGGGTCAGGTCAACCGGGTTGACTCCGCGCACCTATCCGTGGCTCGAGCCGGGGAGCGGGCGCTCGGCTCGGTCGCTGCATCCGATGCCTTCTTCCCATTCGCAGACGGGCTGCAAGTATTGCTAGACGCGGGGATAGGCGCGGTTGTGCAACCTGGCGGTTCCGTGCGTGATGAAGAAGTCATTGCGGCAGCCCAAGCCGCCGGAGTCAGCATGTACTTCACGGGAACCCGCCATTTCTTCCACTAGCCCGAAACGTGGCGTAGCCAGCGCCAAGGTCTTTCTACCCATCACTTTCGTGGTGGGATCGCTCACAGCGTGGCAAGCCAGAGCAAATGGTGAACTGGCCGTTTTGGTAGGCAGCGGACTTGAAGCTGCAGTCTGGAGTTTTGGCTCCGGATTAATCATGCTGACAATTTTGCTTACGTTCAATCAGCGAATGCGTGTGGGTGTGAAAAAAGTAGTCAAGGGGGTGCGCAACCGAGATTTCCCCCGATGGCACATTTTGGGTGGCCTACTCGGTGGGACATTTGTAGGAGTTCAGGCGAGCGTAGTTCCACTCATCGGCGTTGCATTATTTACCGTGGCTGTTGTTGCCGGTCAAAGTTCCAACGCCCTCCTCGTTGACCGATTTGGGTTAGGCCCGGCGGGTGTCACTTCAATTAGCCCGATCAGGGTGCTCGCGAGTGTACTTGCGGTGGGAGGCGTAATTATTGCGGTATCAAATAGATTGGCGGGTGAAGTTTCGCTAATTCCAGTGGCCTTGTCTTTCCTCGTCGGCGCGCTGATCGCCATTCAGCAAGCGATCAACGGTCGAATAGGCATAACGGCTGGAAATGCATTTTCCTCAACGTGGTTTAACTTCGTTTTCGGAACCAGCGCACTGTTGGCTGCTTCATTTACTCAAGTTTTTTGGGGTGATATGCAGGTGTCCACCCTTCCCAGTAATTCATGGTGGGTGTACACCGGTGGAATCGTGGGTGTCGTGTACATCGCGATGTCGGTCTGGGTCGTGCCAAAAGTTGGCGTGTTAATTTTCGTGCTCATTTCAGTCAGTGGACAACTGACTGGCGCGCTAGTCCTCGACCTCATAATGCCCACCAGTGGAACGGTGATCACACCCACATTGTTTATTGGTGTTGGGTTAACTTTCTTGGCGGTAGCGTTGTCAGTATCGCCGAAGCTAATAGCATCTCGGCGTTAAGTGGGCCAAATCTTGATGCACGATCATGGTGAGGACCTGGTACGAGAGCAAACCCTGCATGGGAGAGACTAAGGCCATGATTCTTGACGGCAAAGCAACGGCAGCACTGGTCAAGGCGGAACTCAAGGTTCGAGTAGATGCACTCAGAGCGAAAGGGATCGTGCCAGGACTGGGTACGGTTCTGGTCGGTGAGGACCCCGGTTCACACGCTTATGTTGGGGGAAAGCACAAGGACTGCGCCGAAGTCGGGATTTCATCTATTCGCATTGATCTGCCCACCGATTCAACCCAGGCTGACATTGACGCCCATATCGCTACATTGAATGCCGATCCTTCGGTTACCGGTTACATAGTTCAACTTCCACTGCCCAAGCATCTGGATGCTAATCGAGTTTTGGAACTTATGGATCCGGGCAAAGATGCTGACGGCCTGCATCCCATGAACCTTGGTCGACTTGTATTGGGGATTCCAGCTCCTTTGCCATGCACTCCAGCAGGAATTGTTGAACTGCTCAGGCGCTATGCAGTGCCAATTAACGGTGCCCACGTAGTAATTGTGGGAAGGGGAGTCACCGTCGGCCGACCACTGGGACTTCTCCTTACCCGCAAAAGTGAAAATGCAACCGTGACCCTTTGCCACACAGGAACCAAGGATCTTTCAGAACAAATGAGGAGAGCGGACATTATTGTCGCGGCCGCAGGTGTCCCGGCAATTGTTACTGCGGCCGACGTGAAGCCCGGTGCCGCTGTACTTGATGTAGGGATCACCAGAACAGATGCAGGTTTGGTTGGGGACGTCGCATCCGATGTAATCGATGTGGCTGGTTTCCTTGCCCCTATGCCGGGCGGTACCGGCCCCATGACCCGGGCCATGCTGCTGGCCAATGTTGTGGCCCGCGCCGAGGAACTAGCCAAAGGCTAAAAATCACATGGCAAATTCACGCGAGGAAAATGTGCACCGGCTTCCACGGTCAAGATTTCGAGAATGGCCGATTTCACTAGTCTTATTCGGGATCGCAATCTCGATGGTTTTCGTGGCAACGGACCATTTTCGGCGGGGGTCGGTGGTCCTCGCGGTGAGTGTCGTGCTGGCCCTCTTCCTTCGGCTCTTCCTCCCAGAAAATCAGGCAGGAATGCTCTCGGTTCGCTCGAAAAGCGTCGATGTCATCATTTTGACCGTTTTGGGTGTGGGATTGACCATATTTGCCCTCTGGGTTCCGGCCCCGAACTAAAAATAAAAGGCGCGAGGCGGTATCTTGACGTCAAGATATTTTTATTTCGTCCCGTACATCCACTAAGGAGATAACACATGGCCCGCTCTGGCAAGGTTTCAGTAATTGGCGCAGGTTTCTATGGTTCGACGACCGCTCTGCGCCTGGCTGAATACGACATCTTTGAAACGGTTGTTCTCACCGACGTGGTTGAGGGTAAGGCTGAAGGCCTCGCATTGGACATGAACCAGTCGCGCTGGATTGAAGGATTTGAAACCAAGCTCGTTGGCCAGACCACAGGGATGGACGGTAGTGGCTACGAGGCCATCTCCGGTTCCGAGATCGTTGTCATGACGGCGGGGCTGCCTCGCAAGCCAGGCATGAGTCGCATGGATCTCATTGAAACAAATGCAAAGATCATGCGCGGTGTTTGTGAGAACATTGCTAAGTACGCTCCAGATTGCATTGTGATCAATGTTGCCAATCCACTTGATGAAATGACCGCACTCGCACAAATTGTCACAAAGTTCCCTTACAACCGGGTGATTGGCCAAGCAGGGATGCTTGACACGGCTCGTTTCTCACACTTTGTCGCAGAGGAACTCAATGTCCCAGTTGGATCTGTCACAACACTGACTCTGGGCTCACACGGTGACACAATGGTTCCCGTCGCATCAGCCTGCAGCGTTGACGGAAAACCGCTTAGCGATCTGCTTTCACAGGAGCAGATTGACGAGCTCGTCGTGCGCACTCGCAATGGTGGAGCTGAAATCGTTGCCCTGCTGAAAACGGGATCGGCCTACTACGCACCGTCAGCGGCGGCTGCACGTATGGCCCGCGCGGTCCATGAAAATTCGGGCAAGGTTATGCCCGTGTGTGCATGGGTTGACGGTGAATACGGTCTCTCCGGCGCCTACCTTGGCGTTGAAGCTGAAATTGGTAAAGAGGGAATTAAGAAGATTGTTGAAACACCACTCACTGATTCAGAGAAAGTCCTTCTCGTTGAAGCTTATGAAGCGGTTAAAGCCAAGCAAGCCGACGTCTCTGCCCTGTAAAAACGAACCACTTTTTCCACTAGGCCCCCACTCAAGGAGTAATCCCCATGTCACAAAAAATCAAGGTTATTAACCCGGTCGTTGAACTTGACGGCGACGAAATGACTCGAATCATTTGGCACTTCATCAAGGCAGAGTTGATTGAAAAATATCTTGATGTTGACTTGAAGTATTTCGACTTGAGTATGGAAAACCGTGATGCAACAGATGATCAGGTCACGATCGATTCAGCACATGCAATTCAAAAATATGGCGTTGGCGTGAAGTGCGCAACTATCACACCCGATGAAGCGCGTGTTGAAGAATTTGGCCTGAAGAAAATGTGGAAGTCACCTAATGGAACAATTCGTAATATTCTTGGCGGTGTTATTTTCCGTGAACCGATTATTATTTCGAACATTCCTCGGCTTGTTCCAGGTTGGACCCAGCCAATAATTATCGGTCGTCACGCATTTGGAGATCAATACAAGGCTACTGATTTCAAAGTTCCCACCGCGGGAACTCTCACCATGACATTCACGCCAACTGACGGATCCGAACCGATGGAATTCAATGTTTTCGACTTCCCAGCAGGTGGCGTCGCAATGGGCATGTACAACTTGGATGAGTCAATCCGCGACTTTGCGCGCGCCTCAATGCGCTATGGCCTCACTCGCGGTTACCCCGTTTATCTGTCCACTAAAAACACCATCTTGAAGGCCTATGATGGTCAATTCAAGGATATTTTCGCTGAAATTTTTGAGACCGAATTCAAAGCCGAGTTTGAGGCCGCGGGCATTACCTATGAACACCGGTTGATCGACGACATGGTGGCAGCTGCCATGAAGTGGGAAGGTGGTTACGTCTGGGCCTGCAAGAACTACGACGGCGACGTTCAGTCCGACACGATTGCCCAAGGCTTTGGTTCACTGGGCTTGATGACAAGTGTGCTTATGACCCCTGATGGCAAGACGGTTGAAGCCGAGGCAGCTCACGGCACGGTCACCCGTCACTACCGCCAGCACCAGCAGGGAAAGCCAACGTCCACGAACCCAATTGCTTCAATCTTTGCGTGGACACGTGGACTTGAGCACCGGGGCCTGTTGGATAGCACCCCAGAGGTCAGCGAATTTGCTCGTACGCTTGAGAGGGTTTGCATTGAAACTGTTGAGGCTGGTGACATGACCAAAGATTTGGCCATGTTGGTCGGACCCGAACAAAAGTGGCTCACGACACAAGATTTCCTGACTGCAATTGACACACGCCTACAGGGAGCAATGCGTTCCTAACGTAAATAAAGTTCTAAGGTTAAGCCTGTGAGCGAGATCTTGATGAACTTTGGTGTGATCCTAATTTTTGTCTTGATTGGTGGTTTTTTTGCTGCTGCCGAACTGGCTTTAGTATCTGTCCGTGAAAGTCAGGTCGCACGCTTGGCGGAGACTTCCAAGCGAGGGCGCACGCTCGCGGGGCTGACCGCTGATCCTGGGCGCTTCCTTGCAGCGGGTCAGGTTGGGGTAACCCTCGCAGGTTTCGTGTCGGCTGGCTTTGGCGCGGCGACCATTGCACCCGACGTTGCACTCCCGCTGGAAAATTGGGGGCTTAGCGCTGCGGCAGCCAGCACTGTGGCTTTCATCCTTGTCACCGTGGTGATCGCATACATCTCGTTAGTCTTAGGTGAATTGGTGCCAAAACGAATTGCACTGCAGCGGGTAGAGCAAGTTGCATTGTTTGTTGCAGGACCAATTGAACTCACGGCAAAACTCACGAGACCTTTTATTGCCGCATTGGGTTTGTCAACAAATCTCATTGTCCGCCTGTTTGGAATTGACCCCAAGGCTGGAAAAGAACAGATGAGTGGTGAGGAACTGCGAGACCTCGTGGCGGCACACGAAGACCTCAGCGTTGAAGAGCGGGAAATGATTGATGACATTTTTGCCGCAGGGGAACGCGAATTGAGGGAAGTCATGATGCCTCGCACGGAGGTTTCCTTCTTGGATGCATCTTTATCCGTATCCAAGGCGATTCGTTTGATTTCTGACCAACCACATTCACGTTATCCGGTGATTCGCGGTAGCGCTGACGAAGTAATTGGATTTGTGCACATTCGTGATCTTCTCGACCCCGACCTTGAAGACCGCAATATTCCCGTTGGCAGACTGGCTCGAGAGGTCTTGACCTTCCCGGGGAGCAAAGAAGTAATCAGCACTCTGAGTGAAATGCGTCGAATGCGGGCGCATTTAGCTATGGTCCAAGACGAATATGGTGGCACCGCAGGCCTTGTCACCATGGAGGATCTGGTGGAGGAACTGATCGGTGACATTAAAGATGAGTATGACGTTGAGTCCCCAGCTCACGAACAGGGTGCCATGGGTGAAATAACAGTGGACGGACTTCTCAACCGTGATGATTTTGAAGATCGAACGTCAATCACTTTGCCTGAAGGACCATTTGAAACTATTGCAGGTTTTATCATTTCTCAGCTCGGGCAGCTGCCACAGATAGGCGACAAAGTAGAGGCCGACAATCACGAGTTTATTGTGACCGAACTCGATGGCCGTCGAGTGTCCAGAGTGAGGGTGGTTACCCACGAATTGAGCAGTGAGGAACAATACGACGGTGACAAACAGTAACCAAAAACCCCGAGTCTTTTCCGGCATCCAACCGACAGCTGATTCTTTCCACGTTGGCAACCTGTTGGGAGCTTTGAGGGAGTGGGTCAAACTTCAAGTAAGTCACGACTCATTTTTTTGCGTGGTGGACCAGCACGCGATCACTGTTGACCACGATCCCCAGCTGTTACGCAAACGCACACTCGTGTCTTTTGCCCAGTTACTTGCAATTGGGTTGGACCCTGAGAAGTGCACGGTTTTCGCGCAGAGCCAGGTAGCGGCCCACAGCCAACTCTCATGGGTTCTGCAGTGCCAAACGGGTGTCGGTGAGGCAAGTCGGATGACCCAGTTCAAGGATAAAAGTTCGAAGGCGGGTAATGACCGTTCAACCGTTGGTTTATTCACCTACCCGATCCTGCAGGCAGCAGACATCCTGCTCTATCAGGCCAATGGTGTCCCCGTAGGTGAGGACCAACGTCAACACCTGGAACTGACTCGAGATTTAGCACATCGGTTCAATGCAAAGTTTGGTGAAACATTTATCGTTCCTGAAGTTATGGTGGTGAAAGAAACCAGTCGAATAGTTGACCTACAAGACCCCACAGCCAAGATGAGCAAGTCAAGCCCCGGCGGTTGCGTTTTCCTGCTTGATGAAAATAAAGTGGTTGAGAAAAAGATTAAGAGTGCGGTGACCGACTCAGAGGCTGAAATCCACTTTGATGACCAGACTAAGCCAGGGGTTTCTAACTTACTGACGCTACAGAAAGCAATTACGGGAAAGTCGATTGATGCACTGGAATCCGAGTATGCGGGACGCGGTTACGGGGACCTAAAAAAGGACACCGCTGAAATTGTGTTGGGGGTCGTTGAACCAATTCGCACGCGGGTAAACGAACTACTGACTGAGCCGGCTGAGCTCGAATCGCTGATGAACAGGGGAGCCCAGAAGGCGCGAGAGGCTGCTGAACCGACACTGGATCTTGTTTATGAGCGGGTGGGGTTTCCGGCTAACCCTCGAGGGTAATTTTTCCTTTGCCCGTCACTCGTCCCCGTTTTTTGCGCTGGGTGAAAGCTGACCGGACCCCATAGAGAATAAAAGCAATTATGGCCGCAAACAGGATCATCCATCCCATGGCCAAGCCATCGAGATTGGAACCAGCTGTCGCCGTGCTCGTGGGTTGTGATGTGATTTCCGTGTCAACGGGGGTTTCAAGATTTGATTGAATAACGGAATTTAGACTGGCTGCGGGCAGAGTGTTTTGTCCTAGTACACCGATAGGTGTGACCTTATCGCCGTTAGCAAAAGCCCACCCCAAAAGTTTTTCAGCGGCGGTTGAGGTTTGTTCTTTGATCCCCATCAGCGAAACTATGTATGTCGTTCCTTTGCGTTGCGCTGCTCCGATAAAGGTTCGTCCAGCATTTGTGGTGTAGCCCGTTTTTAATCCTATTGTCCCTTTGAAGTTACCAAGCAACATTCGGTTTTGGGTATAGATAGTTTTCGACTTTTTCTTGTTCGCAAACTCGTGTTTGACAGAGCCGACAATTTCTCTGAAGTAGGGCAGGCTCAGTGCCGAGCGGCCAATCGTGGCAAGGTCGTAAGCACTAGAAACCTGCCCGGGTGCATCAAGTCCGCTTGGGTTTTTAGCGACCGTGTCTAGCGCTCCGAGTGAGTCAGCAATTTGATTCATTTGCGCCAGGGTTGTTTTCACGTTTCCGGCGCCCTGTGCCAGGGCCATTGCAGCGTCATTCGCGCTAGGCAGCAGCAGTGCATAGAAAAGGTCATTGGCGGTGTAGTCACGACCGCGCACTAAACCAACTTTGGAGCCGTAAGTGTTAACCGCACGCTTTTTTGCTTTTATTACGGTTGAGGGGTCTAACCGGGGAATCAAGGTCAATGCCGTCAAGGTTTTCAATGTACTTGCTGGCGCCCGTAAAACGTGAGGACCTTTTGCAGCCAGGATCTCTCCGGTGTCTGCATTAGCAACCACCCAGGTCTTTGCCCACACTTGCGGTAAAGGGTCGGACCCTTGGCCCAATGTGACTATCTTTCCTTTGCCCTTGAGTTGCTCCCCCCCAATGGGGCTGGTGTCAGGTGCTGCAGCCACAGGAACGGCACCGATAGAAAATCCAAGAATGAGCGTCACAACAGTAGACAGTGCAATGGATGCAATCCGAGGCTTTCGTACCAACCATTTGTGCCGTTGAAGAGGTTGCGGTCGCATAACAACCCCATGCTAACCCCAACGAGTCCAATTGGGAGAAAGGCATGGCGGGCTGTGGATTGGGTCACACCCTAGTCACGGCAGGGGTCCCGGGACTAGATTTAGGTTAAGCCCTCCTATGAAAGGTCTCATGTGAGAATCACGGCCCCCTCTGATGCTTTGCCCGCAAGCACGCCAACCCGTCTGCTTATTGGGGGAGAGTGGGTCGCAACCGCTGCTGGGTTCAATGTGATTAACCCGGCTTCCTACGGAACTTTGGCGACAATCGGAGATGCCGGTGTTGCAGAGGGCATTCAAGCCGTTGATGCAGCCCATGGGGCATTCCCAGCATGGTCGATCACACCAGCCCGAGTCCGGGCTGAAATTTTGCGAAAAGCATTTGACATTATGGTGGCGGAAATTGATGACTGCGCTCGACTGATTGCCCTTGAAAACGGGAAAGCCTGGCGTGATGCCATGGGTGAAGCACTCTATGCTGCTGAATTCTTTCGCTGGTTTTCTGAGGAAGCCTCACGGGTTGAAGGGGGATTTCGTTACGCCCCGAACCGTGATAAGACCATCATTACTGATCACAAGCCTATGGGTGTTGCCTACATGATCACTCCATGGAATTTCCCCGCAGCCATGATTACCCGCAAGCTGGGTCCCGCTTTGGCTGCTGGTTGCACGGCTGTTCTGAAACCACCAGCGGAGACGCCATTGACCGCACTGTGGATTGGCAATGTCCTCGAGCGCGCGGGGGCGCCTGCTGGCGTTGTCAATATTGTGACCACATCAAAATCTGGGGAGGTATCTGCAGCGATTCTGGCTGATCCACGTATTGCCACTTTGTCGTTCACCGGATC
>Ga0129324_10001462_pt1 | contig 15164 bp, 12 predicted proteins | sample CPBDNA_7_FD_96879 | JGI IMG/M metagenome (GOLD analysis project Ga0129324, IMG submission 96879) | Freshwater to marine salinity gradient microbial communities from Chesapeake Bay, USA - CPBay_Spr_15_0.2_DNA | ecosystem: Environmental > Aquatic > Marine > Coastal | place: USA: Chesapeake Bay... | reverse complement strand
TAATTATTAATAAAAAAGATATTATATTTGAAAAAAACTTTTTATTAGACGAGGTCAAAGAAAAAGAATTAATTGAATTATCAAGAGAAAAAAAAACAAAAATTTTTCAATCATTAGTAGCTAAATATCATAATCAATATCATGAGATAATAAAAAAAAATGAAAAAAAACTAGGAAAAATATCACATATAAATTTAATTTTTGCTTCTCCATTTAAAAATTTAAAAAATTATCGACATTCAGATAAAATAAATGGAGGTGTAATTAATGACTATCTAAATTATATTCTTGAAATTTTTAAAAACATTACAGATGAAAAGATTGTTTCTTTTGAAGTTGTTAAAGAAAAATATAATGAACATGATATTGAAACGACTGTGAAATTTTTCTTTAAATTTACAAATTCGGTAACCTCAAATGTCATAATTTCATACGATTTTTTTAAACAAAATATATCTGAAATTATATGTGAAAAAGGTTTAATTAGATTTTATAACCCCATATCATTTAATAAAAAAACGAGAATAGATTTACTTTTACCTAAAAATAAATTCCAAAGAGGTATTTTACATTTAAAGACATTGTTTATACCAGGTTATAAATATTATTATTCAAAATACCAAATACAATCAAAAATTATTAAATTTAATGATCCAATTCATGATTTATTTAAAGGTATAGTTAATAAGAAAAATATCTCTAATTTTGAATTTAATAATTTAAATTTATTCCATACAATTAAAAATTTTAAAAATTAAAAAATGTAATTATAAGATAAAAATTCTAATCATCCATTTATCAATTTAATATGAAATTTAGTATTTTATGCTATAAAAAATTCTTCCAATTATTTCTTTAAAAAAATAGCTAGTTGATCCAAGAGAACTCGCTGATGGTATATAGTCCAACAAACTTGTTATCAACATTTTTAGGTATTCTAAATTTCATCTGATTGATTTTTATCCGACCTCTCAGTTGAATGTTTTACAAAAAAATTTTTAGTTCTAAAACCATAGTCTAATTATAATAAGCTATAAAGTTTAATAATTGAAGTTTTTACTTACTCATTTAGCCAGATCTAAATTTGAAATTTTTTTTAAATTTTCTAAAAAAACTAAATACTTTGTGATACAAAAAAATAGGCTATTTAAACTAATAATGAAAATATTATTCATAAAAGAAAAAAGATCGAAAAGTGGATTTGAAGGAGTATCAAGTCATCTTATTTATTGCTGTAAGGAACTTAATAAAAGAAAAATAGACTACCTAGTTCTCTATAATGCAAAAGATAAAATGTACAATTATATGTTAAAACACAATATAAAAATAACATATCTTCCATTTCCCGCAAAATCTCCAAAATACATATTACACAAAAAGTTTGAAATTTTTAAATTTAGAAAATTAATAAAAAAAATTATAGATAAAAATAATATAACTCATATTCATGTTCAAAATGCTTACATTTTAGATTTTTTAGAAAAAAAATGGGATATTAAAATTACAGCTCATCACTTTAATGCTTTTATAAAAAATGAGCCAATAAAATATTTTTATCTAAACCTATTACTAAATCCTAGATTATTATTACGTAGATTTTATGAAAAATTAATAGTCTTCAATTATAAAAAAGCAGATAAAGTTATTGCAGTTAGCAAGGCTGCAAAAAAAACACTAATAGAAAAATATGTTGCTCAAAGAGAAAAAATAAAAATAATTTATAATGGTGTTAGCGATATTAGAAAAAATAAAAATCTTAATTTAAGAAATAAGTTTGGAATAAAAAAATCAGATAAAGTGATTTTATCTGTTGGAAGAATCTCCAAAGCAAAAGGTGTAGAAGATTTTTGTGAAATTGCTAAAAAATTTAAAAATAAACCAAATATTAAATTTATTTTTGTTGGGCCATATTTAGATCGAAATTACTATAAGCACATTAAAAATAAATATAAAAATTTAGTAATATTTCCAGGTGAGTCATTTGATGTTTCAAGTTTTTATAAGATTAGTGATATTTTTTTATTTTTATCTCATAGAGATTCTTTTGGATTGGTATTAGTAGAAGCCATGTATTATAAACTTCCAGCGATTGTATGGGGTGTAACTGGTTTAAGTGAAGTGGTCACCAATAATTATAATGGATACTGTTGCCCATTTGGTAAACTTAATATTGTTGAAAAAAAATTAAATTATTTGCTTTCTAATAAAATGGAATATCAAAGAATTTCAATAAACGCATTTAATAAAAAAGATATGTATACCGTCCCTAAACATATAGATAAATTTTTAAAATTAGTTTTAAGTTTAAGAAAATAATAGTTGTATTCTACAAATTCAATTTATAAGTTATTAGCTTTAATAGATAAATCACAATATATATTCTTGATAGTATAAAATTTTAAATATTTATGCTTAATTTATGAAAAAATATTTAGATGTCACGTCACTAGTAAACTCAGATTTTTATAAAAAAAATCAAAGACTTTCTTGGCACATAAACTATTTGGAGTATGATAAATTTACCCACAATCTTTACGATTTATTCAAAAAAATAAAATTTGATGAAAGAGACGATATGGTTTTTCAATTAGCGATGGAGTCTATTTACAAAGATACGTCAGCGTATCTGAGCCATATTTATGATTATGTGATATTGTCGTCAAAAAATATTCAGCCTGTATATTCTCATGAGAGTAAAATTTATATAGATAGTATATGGAAAAAAAAAAAACTATCTCTTATTCCATCGTTAGAGAGAAATAATAAAATATATAAAAAAAATACTATAAAAAAGATTTATCAAATTTTAGCTGAAAAAATTCCAAAGAATTTATTTAAATATATTGTTATAGAAAGGAATCCACTGATTAAAGATTTTTTAAGTAATAATTACAAATATTTAAGAATGACTTATCCAGCACATCTTTCATCTTTCAGATCAGAAAGCGAACTATCTAAAATTCTATCACAAAAAATATCTACATTTATTTTTTCAATGATAGAAAAAAAATATTTCAATTTGGAAGATGAACACAAGCAATCTGTCAATTTTATTATTGAGAGACACCTGTCAAAAGCCGATAATGACCTTAAAAATTATGATGGTTTTTTGAAAAATACAAAAAATATTATTTTAGGCACAGGCACTAGTTATAATTCTAGACTAATTTCTATTATAGCAAGAAATCATAATACTAATGTTTGGAAATTTGATCATGGGGGAGAAAGATGCTTTTTTGATGACAACAGATATTGGAATATATCGTTTCACAATACAAATGTATTTGTTACGTATGGAAGAAAATGGAAAGAATATTTAGAGAGAAAAGCAAAAGATTTTAATAAAGATATTGAAGTTAAAGCTATCGGTTCTAGTAATTATAAAAAGATATTTAATACCTATTTTGGAAAAAAATTAAAAAATAATAAAAAAATTTTATACGCACCAAGTAGATTCGTGTCTGAAGAAAGAGAGTTTCCATACTGTAAAATGATTGATCCTGTGCTTTATGATTGGCAAAAATACTTAATTGAAACTTTGCAGAATCTTCAATATGAAGTGATATATAAAAAACATCCTAAGGGCACACTTCATGAAGATAATAATCTAGATACAATTGCAAAATATAACACTACTAACTCTATGATTGAAAGTTTGAGTCATGCAGATACTGTCATTATAGATAGCGCTGGAAGTGCATTTGTTGAAGCATTGTGTGCTGGGAAAGACGTGATTTATATAGATATGAAACAAAGACTATATGATAAAGAAAATTTTGAGGAATTTAATTCTGTTGTAAAAATTGTTTCTACTTATATTCAAGATGGTATTTATTATTTGAATTTAAATGAGCTTAAAAATGCTTTAAATTCACCGCATAAGGATATTAAAAAACAAGAGCAAGTTGTCAAAGATTATTGGCTAATATCTTAAATTAATAGAAATTTAATGTTTATATGAAGATAAAACAAATAAAGTCTTTGTTATATATTTAATTTTTCTAAGATTTGTTTTCTTAATATAATTTTTTTTTCACTGGACGTGCTTTTTTTTTTAACTAAATCAATAATAGGAAATACAAAACCTCTTTTAGGTAAATTCAAATATTTTTTAGGTAAATATTCTTTCAAAATTGTCTTTAATATATTTTTAGAACCAAATTCAAGTAAGCTTCTTTGATCAATATTTTCAGTTATATATTCATACAAATTTTTATTTAAAAAAGGAGATCTAACCTCTAAACCTGCTTTCATGCTACCCAAATCAATTGCGGGTATATATGAATTTGGCATGGCGTATTTCAAATCGTAATCAATCATTTCCTCTAAAAAATTATCTAAATTCCCAGAAAAATATTTATCAGAAATAGAGGTTATAAAATCCTCTTTATATAGCTTTAGTTGATTGCGATTAACATGATTTAAGTAAATATTTTTTTTATTAACTTGTAAAAAATTTTTATTTAAAATGTGAATTTTCTTAAATTTATTCTTAGATAAGTTGTCCATTAAGTTAATTATAGAACTAAAATTTCTCAATTTTTTAATTAAATTAACATATTTGTAAAAAAATGAGTACCTATTGTATCCTAAAAAAATTTCATCACCACCCAGCCCACAGAGAGCAACTTTAATATTCTTTCTAGCCAGCTGAGACATCGCAAATACAGAGAATATTGTTAAGTTGTCATTTGGATCCAATGAATATAATTCTAGCAGGTTATTTAAGTTATAATTTTTTTTATAATTAGATGAAATGGTAGTGTGGTTTAGATCTAAAAATTTTGCTATTTTCTTAGCGTATGGTGATTCATCGTGTACTTTAGTAGAGTTAAATTTGACTGTATAAGTATCGATATTTTGATTTAATTCTTTTTTAATTAAACTAGCGATTAAGATAGAGTCAATACCTGATGACATAAATAGTCCTATTGGTACATCTGAGATCATTCTTGATTTAGTAGAATTTAATAAAATATCCTTTATATCTTGAATTTTATCTTTGCCTATAGGCTGAATACTTCCAGAATTAAAAGATCTACGTTTCGCTTCCCAATATTTTTTTTTATTTAACCTAATTTTTTTATCTTGTTTAATGCATTCAATATAATGAGCTGGCTCAAGTTTAAATAAATTTTGGTAGATTGTATTTGGACTATTAATATAACCAAATAACATAAATTCCATTTTTAACTTTTCATCTTCATTGCGAGATAATTTTAATAATTCAATGAGAGGTTTTGGTTCAGAGGAAAAATAAATTCCTTCTTGAAGTTTAGCATAATATATTGGTTTTTCTCCAAAATGATCAACTGCAAGAAATAATTTTTTATCTTTAAAACATGCAAAAGCAAACATACCATCTAAATAGTCAAAAGTTTTTTTTTCATTATAATGAAATGATTTTAACAACACCTCCGTATCACCACGTGTCTTAAATTTTGGGAATTTATTTTTATATTTTTTCTTAATTTCCTCAAAGTTATAAATTTCTCCATTAAAAATTAATGTAGTACCATTATAACTCATTGGTTGCTTATTGGAGGATGAAGTATCTATAATTGAAAGTCGATTATGGCCAAAAAAAATTCCTTCTTTTTTATTAAACCACACATTTGAGTCATCGGGACCTCTATGCTCTAACATTTGAAGAGCTTTCTTTCCTAAATTGATGTCATTAATGTTTAGTTCTCTATTTAAATAAAAACCAAATATAGCACACATTTACGCATAACCCTTTTTCATGAATTCATTTATAGTAATCAAAGAGAATAAAATATCTGAACCTTTTTTATCTCCATTCAGCCAGTTTTTAATATCTTTATTTAATAAATCTCTATCAAGATACGGCATTGCAATATCGATATATTCAGATGAAATTAAATCTTCTGCTTTTGAATATAGATATTTGTTATTCATTAAATAATCATATCTATCTGGCCAAGTTCGTTCATTTGCACTAGGATGTTTAAATTTTTTAGAGTCAGATATTTTGCTTAATAATTTTCGAATAATTGTTTTTATTGTCATGCTTAAAGGTGATGAGGTTATTTTAAAACCATGGTTTGCACTAATTATATTTGCAAAGTCGCTGTTAAGATAGAGGAGAGTTTTTTTTAATATTTTTCCATTTAATCTATATTCTAAAGGCATTTTTAAAAAAATATCAAAAATATCATTATCAAAAGAAACTGTTCGAGGTTGACTTGAGTCATACATGCTTAAAATATTTGGATAGGGATAATGTCCAGATATACGGTGTGAGATCATATAATCCCAACTATCATAAAATGTTTTACAGCCATAATTTTTACCTTCATCAAAAATATTTTTTATATCTAAACGCAAGCTATCAATAATTTCTATTTTGAATTTATTCTTAATATATTTTAAAGGATTAATATATTTACACTTGTATGTGATATTCTCAAAATAATCACTTATAAATTCTTTTTCAGGAATTCTTAATTTATTTAAATAAGTTGGTTTTCCAAATATTTTATAATTAATTTTTGGTATATACATTCCTTGAAACATATAATCAAAGCCATGACCATTAAATGTAACTTCAACATGTTTTTCAATACCCTTTCTTATGCCATGAAAAATAGCATGATCAAATGAATGCATACCTGAAGAAATTTCAATTAAGTCATTGAATTGTTTTTCATAATGTTCTTTCTGTAATTTTATAAAGTAATGCTCATATCCCTTTTTTTCAGTCAAAAGTTTTGCAACTCTATACTCAGCTTCCTCTGTAAAACCTAAAGTAAAAGAAATAGGCTTGATATCTGTAAAACCAGCAAGCACAGCACGAGTATCCATTCCTCCACTTAAAAATAGTCCAAATTTATTATCAAAATTTTTTTTATCTGATGTCTTTTTGATAATAGAATTTTGAATTGCTCCTCCTAATTTTGTAGCATATTCATTAAGATTATAATTGTAATCTTTACTGAAATTTTGAAACCAATATTTATTCAAAAGGATATCTTTAAAATTATAATCCAATTGTGTTGAAGCAGGCATAGCATGTATTTCTTTACTATAGGTGCTATATCCGTGTAGGCGTTGAAAATATAAAAATTCCATAAATTTTTCTGTTTTCAAGTTTTTTTTATCTAATTGCTTAAATAAATTAAACATACTAGTTGAAATATTGAATTTATTATTTTTTGTGTAATAATATAAAGGAATCGAGCTGAAACGATCATTAATTATCGTAACACATTTTTCTTTAACGATGATTATTAAAAATTCTTCATTAATTTTATTTAAGAAAGCAGCATTTAATTTATTCAAATAAATTGTGTCAACAATTAATTGAAAGTTTATACAAGAATCTATTATAGGACTTCCTAAAATAAAAATTTTATGACTACCATTAGAAACAAATCCTTTTTTTACAAAAGCAAAATCTATATTTATTTTTTTATTAAAAAAATGATATATTTTATTTATGTTTGAAGTTTTAATCATTTCTTTAATTTAAAATATTAAATTATAATATTTTAGAATATTTAATGATAACATAGAATTTCTATCAATATTTTAATTTTTAAGTTTGAATTTTGTTAAGATAACTATACTTTTGAATAAGAAGCTATAATAAGGTCATGGTTCTAGGGATGTTATTAATAAATGAACTGATAGAAATTTATTTCAAACTATGCTTTTATACAAGACGTTGATAATCAACAAAAACAAAAAACTGTGAAAATACTCCTAGTTAGTAGCAAATATCAACCAGAATATTCTGGTTCAGGATACCGAGCACACAATTTGTATAAAAGGTTATCCAAAAAATTTAATATCGATTACGATGTAGTTTGTTCTTCGTTGATTAATAAAAAAAATGAAATTTATTTACATGATGGAGTAGAGGTAAATAAAATATCTTATCCTATTAAAATAGATAGATTAAATGGATTTAAAAAAAAAATTCATATAGTTTTAGCCATGATGTATGAATTTTACTATTCATATAAATTTATAAAAAAAAAAAATATAAATAACTATGATCTTATTCATACGTTTGGAAACTCATGGTCAATTGCTTTTTTAACTTATTATTTTTATTTAAAAAAAAAACCTATAATAAGAGAATTAGTTAATGATGTTAAAACACCATATTACCCAATACAATTCAAAGCTACTTTTAAAAAAATATTTCAGAGGGACAATACTTTAATTGTTGCAATTTCTAAAAAACTAGAAAAAGTATGTAGGTTTAATAAAGTTAAAAATATTTGGATGCGTCCCAATCCTGTGGATGAAAATAAATTTTTTAGAGTAAACAAAGAAAAGAAAATTAAACTTATAAGTAAATTAACAAATTTTTCAAAAAATGATATTATCTTGCTACATATCGCAAGTTATATGGAGAGAAAAAATCATATTTTTCTTTTAGATGTTATAAAAAAATTGCCTAAAAAATATAAATTATTTTTGGGTGGCCCTGTTGAAAATGATGAGCATAAAAAAAATTTTATGATTATTAAACGTAAAATTAAAGAACTAAATCTGGAGGAAAGGGTAATTTTAAAAAAAGGCTTTGTTCAAAATATAGATGAATTTATAAAGATGTGTGATGTTTTTTTATTTCCCACTTGGAATGAAGGTCTAGGAACACCAATTCTAGAAGCCCAAGCTTGTGGAGTGCCTATTGTTGCAAATTCAATGTCAGGCTCAACTAATTATTGGATAAAAAATTATCAAGCTGGGTTTTTAGTCAAACAATTCAATGCTGATGATTGGGCGAATAAAGTGAAAATGTCTTTAAGAATCGATAAAAAGACCATAAATAAAAACTGTCAAAAAATTCAAAATATAGCCTCTACATATTTAATTGATAAAAAATACTTGGAAAAATTTAACGATATTTTATGAGAAAAGTTATTCACATAATTTCTTTAACTGGAGGAATGGGAGGCGTACAGCAGGCATTTTCATTTTATTTTAAATTTGCCCAAAAATATTCAAATTTTAAACATTATATTTTCAGTCTAAATAATATTGATAAGAAGTGGGGTAAGTTTAATAATTTTTTTAATATTAAATATAGTTTTATTAAATTTCTTCACTATTTATTTTTTCAAAATACTATTGTTTATTTGCATAATAAATTATCCAGCAAATCAATGTTTTATTTATTAAAATTCTTACCACCTAAGAGAGTTATATACCACGAGCATGGTATAGCTTGGACCCTTAAGACTAAACATGAAATAAAAAGGTACCAAATAAATGCAAATTTAACAAAAAAAATTATTGTAAATTCAATTGCAACTAAAAATTTATTAATTAAAAGATTTAAAATAAAAGAAGATAAATTAACATTAGCTTACTACGGATATAAAGCTCCAAAAATAACTAAAAAAATTATTAAAAATAAAAATAAAAAGATTTATGTTGGATTTATTGGTAGATTTGAAATATTTAAAGGAGTTCACTCTTTAATTGGTGCAGCAAATTTACTTAAAGATAAAAATATAGAATTTTATATTGGAGGCGATGGTTATTTGGCTGAAGAACTAAAAAAATTAGCAAAAGGGAATAAAAAAATTAAATTTAAAGGTGAAATTTTAAATCCTATTAATTTTATCAAAAAATTAGATATTTTAGTTGTACCGTCAATAAGAGAGCCGTTAGGTCTAATAAATATTGAGGCTGGACTATGTAAAGTTCCCGTTATTGCATCAAATGTTGATGGTATACCAGAAGTCGTAAGGAACAATTATAGTGGCATTTTAATCGACCCAAACCAAAAAATAACTTTAAAAGAATGTTTAGGGCAAGTTCCACTTCCAGATTTTGTTGTAAACCCAATAAATAATAAAATCAAAAAACCCAAAGAACTAAATTCTAAATTGTTAGCAGAATCAATTTTGTTATTGTCTAGAAATAAAAATTTACGACTTAAATATGGAAAACAACTTTATAAGAGTGTAAAAACTAAATTTTCTATAAAAAGTTATTTTGAAACAATTGAGAGAATATATCAAACTATGTGATGTGATTAATATGTTTACTCAATTTACATATAATCTTTTAAAGAAAAATACAAAAGAATGTTTGAAATTTTACAAAAATTTTCTAATCAAATAAAATAAGATTTAATTAACTAATATCACGAATCAAAAGTCATTGTTTTAATGACAAAAAAACTATTTTGAGTTAAAAATATTTATCATTTAAATTAATTAATCTAAATACCCTTTTATGAACATTAAACAGTTAATAAAAAAATTGATACCCCGTTTACTTTTAAATTTTTTTATGAAAATTTTAAATAGGATAAGATTAAGAAAACCTTATTTATTGAAAAAACCAAAAGTGAACACGAACAATTTAGTCTCCATTAAAGAAATTAACTTGAGGTATATTCTAAATAATGACGAGATTCTAAATTCATGGAAAAATTGGCAAGATAAATTAAGCTCTTTGAATTTTATGGATTTTATGGGAGGTGTGAACCCAGGAGATCAAAGAGCAATATTTTATTTAATAAGATATCTTAAGCCCAAAGCAGTATTAGAGATAGGAACACATATTGGTGCTTCGACAGTCAATATTGCTTCTGCAATAAATTATAATCAAAATAAGTTGTTAACAAAATCAATCTTTAAAACAGTAGATATTAGAGATGTAAATTCAGTTTCAAAAAAACCATGGCTTAAACATGGTATGACTAAATCGCCAATTGAGATGATTAAAGAATTCGATTGTTTTTCACCTGTTGACTTTATTACAGATATCTCCACAGATTATCTTAAAAACACTGCAGATACGTTCGATTTTATCTTCCTAGATGGTGATCATTCATCATCAACTGTATATCAAGAAATTCCTATGGCTTTAGGTAGGCTTAATAAAGGTGGAGTTATTTTACTTCATGATTATTTTCCAAATGGAAAACCTCTTTGGTCAAACAATTATGCTGTTGAAGGCCCATATTTAGCAGTTGAACGTTTGATTAGTGAGGTAAATATAACTATTCTTCCATTAGGTAGTTTACCTTGGAAAACAAAATTGGGATCAAATAAAACTAGTTTGGCACTGTGTCTAAAAAAATGAAAATTTTTTATAAATTTTCTTAATTTTTTCAGCAATTTCTAAAAAATCTTTATCTAAATGTGGCTCATCTTCAATGTTCATTAAGTTATTTATCATACTTTAAATATACATATAAAACTAATTTCCAGCTAGTTATTTTTGATTTAAGCTTGTAATAAATATATATTTACTATTAATAATATAAATTAGTTTAAATTTTTAAAATATTAATTCATATTCTTTATTAAATAATAATAGGTGTAAAAAATGAGATCAATTCTTGTTACTGGGGGTGCTGGATATGTGGGCTCTGGGCTATTAAATGAACTTTTGTCAAAGGGGTACTTGGTAACTTGTGTAGATAATTTAATGTTTGGTGGAGAATCATTATTAGGTTTGTGGCACAATAAAAATTTTAAATTTTATAATTGTGATATTAATGACAGAATCCATTTTGAAAAAATACTTTTAGAAAATAAATATGATGCAGTTATTCATTTAGCAGCAATAGTAGGGGATCCTGCCTGCAAATTATACTCAGATCTCGCAATCAAAACAAACTGGGATTCTAGCAGATGGTTGATAGATAAGTGCAAAGAATTGGGTGTCTCAAAATTTATATTTGCATCAACATGCAGCAATTATGGAAAAATGAATGATCCAGAAGTCTACTTAGATGAAAATTCTATCCTGGCTCCAGTATCTCTATATGCAGAATTAAAAGTAAAATTTGAAAAATATATGTTAAATGAGATGAAGAAAGATAGTAGATTCTCACCTACTTCCCTACGTTTTTCAACCGTATATGGTCTTTCTCCAAGAATGAGATTTGACTTAACTGTTAATGAGTTTACTAAAGATCTTGCACTTGGAAAAGAGCTTGTCATATTTGGAGAAAAGTTTTGGAGACCTTATTGTCATGTAAAAGATTTTTCAAATGCATTTATTACTGTTCTAAATTCACCTAATGAAAAAGTTGCATATAATGTTTTTAATGTTGGTGATACGAGAGAAAATTACACAAAACAAATGCTGGTTAATGAAATAAAAAAAGTATTACCAAATTCTCAAATTAAATACGTAGTAAAAAATGATGATCCAAGAGACTATAGAGTAAATTGTGATAAAATTAAAAAAGAGCTTGGTTTTAAAATAAGCATGACAGTTCTGGACGGTATTATGGAAATTAAACATGTAATTCAAGAAAATATAATCAAAGATCCTGAGGATCAAAAGTACTATAATATTCCTCATGAGCGAAAATAGTGATAATCAAAATTTATCTGTAATTAACTTTATAAAATCAATATATAAAACAAAAAAATTTATACCCCTTCATGAACCAAGGTTTATAGGTAATGAGAAAAAATATTTAAGTGAATGTATTGACTCAACATTTGTCTCTTCGATAGGAAAGTTTGTAGATGAACTTGAAGAAAAAATAGCAAAATACACTGGTTCCAAATATGTGGTAGCAACCAGCAATGGTACTTCTGCACTTCATATATCTTTACTATTAGCTGATGTGGATAAAAATTGTGAAGTGATAACCCAACCAATAACATTTGTTGCAACTTGTAATGCTATTAGTTATTGTAAGGCAAAACCTATATTTATTGATGTTGATAGAGATACTATGGGTCTTTCACCATCTGCACTTAGATATTTTTTAGAAAACAATACAACAATTAAAAATAAACAGTGTATAAATAATAAAACTAGCAAGGTAATTAAAGCATGCTTACCCATGCATTCTTATGGCCATCCTTGTAGAATAGATAAAATAAAAGAAATTTGTGATGAGTATTGTATATTTTTAATCGAAGATGCCGCTGAGAGCATAGGTAGCTTATATAAATATAAACATACAGGTACTTTTGGCCAAATTGGAACTATTAGTTTTAATGGAAATAAGATCATTACAGCTGGTGGGGGTGGGTGTATAATTACTAATAACAAAGTTCTTGCAAAAAAAGCAAAACACTTAACTACAACTGCTAAAGTTCCCCACAAGTGGGATTTTAATCATGATAGGGTTGGCTATAATTATCGTATGCCCAATTTAAATGCCGCTCTGTTAGTGGCACAATTAGAAAAACTAAATGATTTTATTACTAATAAACGTAATTTAGCAAATAAGTATGAAATTTTTTTTAAAAATATGGATTATAATTTTTTTAAAGAACCAAAAGATAGCAGATCAAATTATTGGCTAAACTCTATTATTCTTAAAGATAAAACCCAACGTGATAAATTTCTAGAAGAGAGCAATTCTAACGGTGTTATGACTAGACCAGTTTGGACATTAATGAATAAACTACCCATGTTTAAAGGTGCACAATGTGATGATTTAAAAAATTCAAAGTGGCTAGAAGAACGAATTGTTAACATACCAAGTAGTGTTACATTATGAATAAAATTATTCTAATCGGTGGTGGTGGTCATTGCAAATCAGCGATAGATGTCATTGAACAAGAAGCTCGATTTGAAATTGCTGGTATAATTGATAAGCCTGAACTTTTAGGTTCTAAAATTTTAGGCTATCCAGTTATTGGTAGTGATTTTGATTTAGAGAGCTTAACTAAAAAATACCAAAATGCTTTAGTAACAGTTGGTCATATTAAATCAGCATTAGTAAGAATTAAACTTTATGATTTAGCAATTAAAGCTGGATTTACACTTCCCTCTATTGTCTCTCCTAATGCTTATATTTCCAAACATTCAAAAATCGGCAATGGTACTATCATTATGGGTAATGTAATAGTCAATGCTAATACATCCATTGGTGATAATTGTATTATAAATTCTAAAGCATTGATTGAACATGATTGCTTAATATCTAGCCACTGTCATATTTCTACAAATGCAATTATTAACGGTGGAGTTAAAATAGGATCTAAATGTTTCATTGGTAGCAACGTGACAACAAAAAATAATATAATAATAAAGGAAAATAGTTTTATAAAAGCAGGAAGCTTAGTAAAATGAGTGTGTTTATTATTGCAGAAGCGGGTGTTAATCATAACGGCTCAATTGATTTAGCAAAAAAATTAATTGATGTTGCGTCTGCCTCAGGAGCTGACGCTGTTAAATTTCAAACATTTAAAGCAGATAATCTTGCAACTAAAAAAGCCCAAAAAGCAATTTATCAAAAAGAAAATACAGATAAAAAGGAATCCCAGTTTGATATGTTAAAAAAATTAGAGTTTGATATTGAGGCACATAAAGAACTCATCTCTTATTGTAGTAATAAAAAAATTATCTTTTTATCATCTCCTTTTGATCGTGAAAGTATAGAGCTTTTAAATGATTTGGGATTAGAAATATTAAAAATACCAAGTGGCGAGATTACAAATCTTCCGTACCTTAGGCATATAGGAAAACTAAATAAAAGAATAATTCTTTCAACTGGAATGTCAAATATTGATGAAGTTAAGAGTGCTTTAAATATTTTAATTAATTCAGGTACTAAAAAAAGTAATATTACAGTTTTACATGCTAATACCGAATACCCAACTCCGATGGAAGATGTAAATTTAAGAGCAATGTTAACAATTGGAAAAGAATTAGATATAAAAATTGGATATAGTGATCATACTTTGGGGATAGAAGTTGATATTGCAGCAGTTGCAATGGGTGCAAACTGTATAGAAAAACATTTTACTTTAGATTGCAATATGGAAGGTCCAGATCATAAAGCCAGTCTTGAACCAAATGAGTTAAAAGCTATGGTAGTAGCCATTAGGAATATAGAGTTAGCTCTAGGAAAAAATATTAAGAAACCTTCTAGAAGTGAATTACAAAATATTAAAATAGTTAGAAAATCAATAGTTGCTAAAACTGTAATAAAAAAAGGTGAGATATTAAGTGAAAAAAACCTTACAACGAAAAGACCAGGTGGAGGCACAAGCCCTATGAAATGGGATGAAATTGTTGGAACAAGAGCAACAAAAGATTACATTGAAGATGAATTGATATGAGTAAAAGAAAAATATGCATTGTGACAGGCTCACGCGCAGAATATGGATTGCTTTATTGGCTAATAAAAGAAGTTAAAGCTGATAAAGATCTTAAACTTCAGCTTATTGTTACAGGGATGCATTTAAGTT
>Ga0129324_10001460_pt1 | contig 15181 bp, 21 predicted proteins | sample CPBDNA_7_FD_96879 | JGI IMG/M metagenome (GOLD analysis project Ga0129324, IMG submission 96879) | Freshwater to marine salinity gradient microbial communities from Chesapeake Bay, USA - CPBay_Spr_15_0.2_DNA | ecosystem: Environmental > Aquatic > Marine > Coastal | place: USA: Chesapeake Bay... | reverse complement strand
TATCATCGCACTTTAATATACGAAAAAATATATCTATAATTGGTATAACCGAATCTCACGGGCAACCTATATCAGGATGCGATAAAACGCCTATTATAATGGCAAAGGAAAAGGGATTAGTTAAATTATTATCTAAGTATAATGTTTCTTTTGAATTATTCAAATGTAAGACTAATGATAATAATTATATTAATGTTAATTCGTATGGTGAAATAATTAAAAACTCATATATAATCGGGGAATATTGTTATCAATTATATTTACATGTGCTTGAAAAATATCGGGATACATATCCAGTTATAATTGGTGGGGATCATTCAATTTCGTGTGGTAGTGTGGCATCTGCTATATCATATGATAATAATATGGGTATAATATGGATTGATGCACACGCTGATATAAATACACCCGACACATCTAAAAGTATGAACTTACACGGTATGCCATTATCATTTCTACTAGGTCTAACCGATTGTACTAATATAAGAGGATTTGAATGGATGAATAAAATACCTAAATTAAATCCTAAAAACTTAATTTATATAGGTTTAAGAGATATAGAAGATGATGAATTAAAAATCATTAAAGAATTAAACATTAAATCATATACTATGAATACTATAAAGCGTAAAACAATTGAATGTGTTATGGATGAAATCCTATTATATTTCTCTCACATAGATAATTTACATATTTCGTGGGATATAGATTCAATAGATCCTATATATGCTCCTTGTACAGGCACGAAGGTAAGTAATGGTTTAACTATTAACGAATGTATATGTATAGCGAACACTCTATCAAAATATAAAAATATCAGATCAATAGATATGGTTGAAATAAATACAAAATTATCAGATAATATTAATGATATTAACAAAACCGTAGAATTAGCGAATTATATTATTCATTTATTAATGAGATAAACACAATGATGTATTTTAATTCTTAGTTTAAATGTAAATAATGGGTTGTTTAATTGTTCAAAGGTTGTAAAGATTTAATTATTCTTTCAATCATAGTAGTTTTATTTCCTGAAACAGCTAAACCTTTTTCTTGAAGGATATTTTTTAATTCTTTAATACTCATTTCTTGAAGCTCTTTAATAATTTCTTCTGTTTCTAAACTATCGTGCGATTCATTATCCGATTCATTATCCGATTCATTATCCGATTCATTATCCGATTCATTATCCGATTCATTATCCGATTCATTATCCGATTCATTACCTACTTCTTTATCTGATGGTGAATTATCAGAATCCCTATCTATTTCTATATCTAAAATTGTTTTTGAGATATTAATAGGTGGAGTTTTATTTTCACGCAATATCATAGAGTTATATATATTATTTGTTACATCTTCATTAATATCTGTATTACCATTAATATCTGTATTACCATTAATATCTGTATTACCATTAATATCTGTATTATCATTAATAGCATCAACTTTTAACTCATCAAATATAAACTCTTGAGATATTGTATCTGATTTTATGTTGTTTTTGGATTCTTTATATTCATCAGATATCTTTTGTATTAACATATCTTGTGATATTAATTTAAGATTAATCTTTCTTAATTCAAAGAAAAAAAACACAGATATACATATTACAAGTATCAATAATAAAAGTGTTTGAAAACTGGTTCCACTTAACATAATTTCACTACTCATATGATAACTATAATATCTTAAATATGGGTTTTAAACACAATTAATAAATAATATAATATTAAATTATATGGATAGTATATATAAAATTACATTAGATACAAATAATTATAATATAATTATCATCAACGATTTTTTTAGAATGCTTATTATTCAATTATTCTCACAATTCTTATACTCTTATATGAATAATGTGGAGTTTTTATCATCCAGTTTTATAGAGAATACTTCATATATTTTACTCAGTATTCTAGTTTATTGGTTAATATTTAATAAGATTGTTCATTTCAGTGATAAAAATAATGAAACTAATTTTGATTCAAATCTTCCTCATTATTTAAGAATAAGATAATATTATCAAATAAATGAATAAAATAGAAAATTTAATAATAAATATTAAAGATATAAAAAATGATATAAAAGATATTCCAGGGTATGAAAAAGTAGATACAAAAATAGAAGCTGTTTCAGAGAGTTTTATATGTTGGAATTGTTGTAAATGTTTAAATAATAATATAATATCAATACCTCACGAATATATAAATAATATATTCTACATAAATGGAAATTTTTGTTCTTATAATTGTGGGCTAAGATATATAATAGACAATTATAATGGGAATAAAATGTGGACAAATGTATCATTATTGCATATTTATTACCGAATAAATACCGGCGACACAAATAAAATAAAAATCCCACCCAATAAGAAATCTTTAAAAATATTTGGGGGAGATTTAACTTATGAGGAATATCATAAATTATCTAGTATATCAGTTGATACATTTACACCTCCTATTTTACCTATAAATAATATGGAATATTCTCACGAGAATAAAAAGAATAATAAGAAAAAAAATGCTGAGTATAGATTATATCGTAAAACCCCAATTAAGAATAAGAATAATATCTATAATACTATGCAACTTATAGTTGAATAAATTTGATTCAGTAATAGAATGATAAAACCATAACTTATAAAGATGTCTTCATCTATTCGGATACGCAGTTGCTCACATTGTGGAGAACAAGGACACAATATTCGAACTTGTCCTATTATGAATAATGAAGAAAGACAAAGAAGAAATGATCAAAGATTGGTGAGAACCCAAAGACGTCAACAATTAATCCAGAATAATCTTCGAGGAGATAAGAAGCAAAAAGTAAGAATTGAAAATCCAAATACATATCCTGTATGTGTTTTTTGGAGATTTAATGTTCAATCTGATCCACCACCACATTGGAATATGTTCTCTATAGTTATACCTGAGTTTGGTGGGGTTACAAATCTAACTTTCTCTAGACATCACGATTTAAAAGTAGTTCCACTTGAAGAAATTAATAGCGATAATCCTACAAATATTGATAGTATGTTTGAGGTTTGTATACTTAATGGTCCTAATTTCTTTGATAATACACCCCAAATTGACTCTTCTCAGTATGTTGACGAAATAAACTACTGTTATATGATTGAAAAAAAAGAGTATATTCCAAGAATAGATCCATTAACGATGTGGAAAAATGCAAGTTTGAAAAGTATGTATCTTCTAAAAGAGTTAATCCGCTTGGGGGCAGATAATAATGATACATATGGGATGATTTTAGACCTTATTCAAGATATAAAATTACCAGATTTTACAGAAATGGATAAAGAAATAGCAGGTGTCCCGTCAACCTTTACGAATCTTACCTGAAATAAACTCTTATAAGATTAATAATGAATATTTCTTTAGCTAAATCATTATTTATGAAACTTTTAAGATTATCATCTATATTATTTTTTGAAAAGGGTTTTAATATATCTTTATCAGTTAATATATCATTACAAACTATGTAGTGTTTGTAGATAAAACCATATAGAGATTCTAATTGATAATCGTTTATAGAGTTTAATATATCATAATATATACTCTTATCTTTTGAATAATATAAGAATGTATATTTTACATCATTAGTTTCAGTCTTAACTACAAATAATGAAGAGTTAACTAAATGTTCATTCATAAAATAACTAAATATATAAATTATCGTTATTTAACGATTTAATATAATTCATTATCATTTTTATATTCATCATATGCAGTTGTTATATCTGAACTATAATTGAAATAAGTTTTGTATCTATCAAGATGATCTTTATCTTTATTTTTTACATCTATTTTCTTTGAAAGATTCCATAAAATTAAATAACATTCTCTATATAGTTCTTTACATATTCTACCTATTTTTATACTTCTTAATTCATCTGGACGCTTTAGATGCTCTTCAAAACTTTTTTCTTTTACTGAGATTGTCATAGTTTGGTATGTATTTATTGCCCTTTTAAGATAATACTCCGCATTTTCAAAACTATGTCTAACATGAATCATATCTACTCTTTGAATATTATTAACCAATTTAAAGAAATGTTTTAAATACTTTGATCCTAAATTAAATGCGGATATGTTATATTTTCTATATTTCCTTAATTCTTCAACTATACTATGAACTTTATCATTATAAAAAAAATGCTCGTGTGTTAATTGCCCACCTTGTATTATCTTACCCTCTATATCTTTAAGATTAAGAAATATAAAAACTACAACTCCTAAAGCAATTACATATTTTATGTCAAAAAAACTTAATATTAGTATAAAAATTAGCAGAATAAAATAAATACTATTTTCATCGCGATTATATAGATATCCTTCTATAGTTTCTATCATTTATCCTATACTTATATTAAAAAAATATATTATTATTGATAATATGATTAATAATATACCAATATATATAATATTATCTGAATCTCTTAACATTAGTGATATAGCGGTTAAATGTATTATTATAAAATTACTGGGTTTACCGAGTTCATCAACATCAACATTTAGTAGTGCATCAGCATAATCATACTTTTCTTTATATTCAACCAAGAAATTACCATAAAAATTAAATGTCTTATCTAAGATATCACCCAACGGTTCTTCCATTATAGTACGTTTCTGTTTTGAATATTCCTCTTTAACTAAATTATCAATCTTAAACTTTTCTTGTAGTGTTAGATTATAAGCATTTTTTAAATCTAATGACATTTGAGGTCTAGGATCTGTAGGAACCTCATTGGCTCCTATAATATCATCATCAGATCTCTCCGTTTCTAATCTTGTATAATCTCCCATAATTGTATATTAGTATATTATACTATATATAATTTCTTTTAACTTATATAGGATATAAGATGAACATTTGATAACATCATTCTTCTACAACAATATTTATGTATTTTCATTTCATCTAATAATTTTCCTTCTATAGACTTTTCTTGCTTTATCAAATTAATATCCATGTATTTTAGTTCAAGTGTATCTTCTATCTTTTCTTCAGATGAACTCTTTAATATTTGAAGTTCTGTTATATATGGAACCCATTTATCACCCAAAACATTCCCACAAGTAAAACAGCGGATTGGTATCATCTTCAATAATTATACTATAGAATAATATATTTAAATCAAATTTGTATCAAATAGGAAAATAATAAGAACAAAAACATTAAAGTAAATGATATAACAAATGTGTTCGTCAGATTAATACTTCTTAATAAAATATAAATCATTATGTATATTGGTATGATAAATGTTATAAATATCCATTTTGGATTATATATTCGCTTATAATCATTTATATTTTTAACGGTGTATTCTCCTAAATCAGGTTTATAATTATATGTAATTGTATATTCAATTAAAATTAATAAAGCTAATAAAATAAATGTTGGACCAACTTGCTCACCATATATTTTTACCGCTTCTTTTGTAGATCCTATATTTAATGATAATCTTATAAACGGTATAAGTAACATAATTAATCGCGATACATAGTATATATATATTGATTTCTCATTTATAAATACTATATAGTAACCAATTACCAATAATATATATACAATTAGTGAAAATATTATAAACCAAGTGTGAGATATATACCCAAAAAGAATAACCAACAATGATAAACTAATTATCCATAATCCATAGGGGGTCGCTAAAAAACTTAGTATTATATTACGTATATTTGAAAAATCATATGGTGCGTATAAAAGAGCAGATATATCTAATTTATCTTTTACATAAAGTTTACCATATAAATATTTGTGTATATAATTAAATATATTCAATTTATGAAATAATATAAATAATATTGAATACACTATCAACACTTTTACTAACATTTATACTATATAATATGTTTAAAAATAATCATATAATATACTTCTATGAACTTCTTTGAAAACATTATTTATTTCAGTTAAATCGTGTATTACAAAATCTGCTTCTGAATCTATAAGAGTTTTACGTGCGTTCATTAATCTTTTATTATATTCATCGGAAGCCATCAAACCTACGCCCATAACATCTTCGGGTTCTACTATCTCCATCAGCGTTGACCATTTAACTACACCCACACTCCAAAACCCCCCATTTTTAGCCTCTTTAATTCCTATCGGTGTATCATCAAACTTCACAATTTGATAATTGTTTTCTATATTAAAATCATCCTTTAATTTATTAATCATATCTGGATATGGTCTTGATCTTAAAAGACAAGTAGAAGAAACAGCACCATCTACATATAATCCTTCATCTTCCATTCTTGAAAGAATTAAATCCATATTTTCTTTATCAAATCCTGTTGTAATTCCTATCTTCACATTTCTTTCTTTAAGATATTCAAATGTACTCTTAGTTTCGGGTAGAATGTTGATAACCTTAGATAATTTATTTTGCTCTATCTTAAAATCTTCATAAATCATATCTGTATCATTTGGTTCCGGAAACTTACCGTATTTAAGAAACCAATTTTTTTCTACATATTTATCTGATAATATCCTTCCTATATGTTCATTCTTTGACATACCCATATCTTTCAGAATAACTCTATCTGAGATCTTAATATTGTTCTTCATGAATGCTCTCTTAAGAGAAAAAAAAGGCGAAAAAGAATATCTGTCTACAATTGTTCCTCCTAAATCAAAGACGCACGCTCTTATCGTGGAGTTCATAATATTATTACACTTAATAATTGTTATCTATTACTTAAATATATTCAGAGTTCACATTTATAATCCAAACAAGGACCACAAATATATTTATCTAAACTCTTCTCTCCATCTTTCCAAGAATAAATAGGCATAATTGGATAACTCTTATTTTTTAACCAATCATTAGCTTCTTCATATAGAAGTTGACAATGGAGATCTGAACAAATAAAATTATGAGAACTTTTTATAAGACTAAAACATATTGGGTCGAAAGAACCGGGTCTAAACTTCTTTACATTCACTTTTGTCCAACCAATATCATTAGGATTTTTGTATCCTCTTTCTTTACACCAATTATTAAGTCTCTTACTATAATTATTTGATATTTCATCTACTTTTTTTCTACCATACAACATTTTCATATCCTTTGATCTAGTCACTTCTTCACTTTCTTTATGAATATAATCACTTTTGCAACAATTAGGACACAATCCACACTCGGAAGAGAAACAAGGAGTTGCGTAACGTGACATAGTTTATATATTAACCTTTATACTACACATATATATTACATAAAAAATCTTTATATCAAATTCTTATGGTAATTACTATCTAGTTTAAGATTTGGTAATCAGCTATGTCGTTGCTGTTGTATATAAGTTGAGGACTTTCTTGATAGAAATAATACTCTGGAAGACCGCTGTAATCTAAGTAATCTTCATACTCTAGATATTCTTTGTAAGCTTCTCTAACACCAATATCAGAAAGCCCATACTCCCCCATATAATTTATGAGTCTAATCTTATCTGATGGTTTTGTTTTATCATCATTAGGCATTGCACAATAATCTGAATTACACCTGATAAAGTATCCTCTGAAATAGGTGATTTGTGTTAGCAACTTCTTCTGTGCTCTCCATCTCTCTCCATCTATCGGTAGACAACAAGTTATTGGGACGTTTGAGTTTGGTGAGATCTTTGAGAACTCTCTCTTCTTACATAGTGAGTTTAATCTAGACCAGCGTTCTGAAGGCTTGAGCCTAAGAGAACAGTGAAAACTTCGGGAGAGCTCAATGGAAAGATACTTGTGCAAGAAGAAGATGACAAAATCCGGGTCTCTAAAGATTGTGAGAAGATCTATACCTATCCTCTTAATCTGTTCCTGGGTCAGAACAAGAGTTGAGAGCATATTGTTAAACTTTTTTGTTACAAAAAGTTGTTTGTTAAAGGAATGATATCTATGAATACATCAAATTTATACGCCTTTTGGTATATTCATGAGTTCTTTTGAAAATTATAGACTTCTTAAAAATTCTTCTCTTCTCTAAGATATACTGGGAGTAAAATCTTTTACAGTCGGTTCTGGTATAAAGATCTAGTTTTCCTCTGTAACTATCCCTCTATTGCTATAATCGGCTCTGGTATAAAGATCTTGTCTTCCTCACTGACATGAACCCTATCTAATCCTAATTTTTCGGGCTCTGTCGCCGTTAATAATACTGAAAGCATAAATTTACGTGCGGGTAATAATATTGATTGTAGTTCCTTTTCTATTAAACTATAAAAAACCTGGCGATCGTAAAAATTTCTTCCGGTTTGGTAAATGACGATGGTCATTGTAGTATAATGCAATAATGAACGATGAATGATGCCATTTTCATCGTTTATATATATATTATATATATATTTATTAGTACTCGGGTCTAAACCATTGATAGGTTTCGGTTTGAATCCACCATATTTTTTATGGTACTTTATATAATACTCCTTTAAAAATACCTCGGCCTCGTTGACGATTTCATCACGATATTTAATACCCAAAAGTATTTTGAAAATCCCATAATCCATGAACAATACTTTCTTTGAAATAAATTGTATTTTCCGTGTCTCTCTAATGGGTATATTATGCGAGATACCAGTAAGTAAATCTCCCAGTATTAGTATCCAGATTTTATAATTTTCACCCAATGCTCTCGTGTAGGGACTATGAACGCTATCAAATGGCAGTTTAATCAGTTCTATATAGTTTTGTTCAGACATTAAAGAAGCAATCATATCTTCTAAACCAGAAAAATCAACACATAGTGTTGTTTGTTCTGTTTTTTGTCCAGCACTGTAAATCCATTGATATTTTGAATCATCTAAGCGACCAGGATGCCAATTTTTTAATTGAGGAAAAACTCCAAGTTCAATAGCAAAAGCTTCATTTACATGCTTAATCTCAGGCGGCACAGATTTGATCTTGTAATTTATATACACCCCCATTACCCATTCTGGGTAAACTATACCATTCTCAATAGATAATTCTGTTCCAAAAATACCATCATCTTGGGATTCTGTATCATTACCTTTATCATAATTTTCTCTCTTTGTTGGATCACTTAGGGTTTCATAGGCCTTATTCACGAGAACGAACTCATCTTCATCACCTCCTTTATCCGAATGTGTCTCTCTCGCCCTCTTATGGTAGGCCCTCTTTATCTCGCTAGAAGTGGCATCTGGTCTAATACCAAGAACTTTATAAAATCCTTTAACATTATCGATTGGGGTTTTTCCAGCGGCTTCTTTGGCAGCGGCTTCCTTGGCAGCGGCTTTCTTGGCAGCGGCTTTCTCGGCACGAAGTTCTTTTGCCTCTCTAGCTGAGCGCTCAACAGCTTCTTTGCGCGCTTCGAGCTCTTTCTTGGCAGCGGCTTTCTCGGGAGCGGCTTCCCCCTCACGGGCGAGTTGTTGATTAAGGAGCCAGCTCCTCAGGGACTCCTCGGGGTAGTCTTTGTCCATTGACTCCATCTGTGCAGACTCGATCCCAGCGCTTATTGCGCGCTGGCGAAGATCCGTCAGGTTCAAACCTGCAAGCTCTGTCCGCAGCGCATCATAATCTTCCGACACAATCTGGCCTCTCACAATGGCATGTTTGATTTCTTCTATGGATACTTTCTCGGGTAACGCCCCTCCTGGTTTAAAGTTCCCTCCTGGTTTAAAAATTTCTAATTCCGATAATAAGAAGGACTCATTTAAGTCGTTTAAACACCTGTTGAACATATTAAAATAACTGACCAGAGCTTGAAGTCTTTTATTTTCCCCTTCTTCAGAGAGGCGAAACCATGACTTTTCCGGGAACGGATATTTGATCCGCTCCTCATCCTGCAGCCACTTTGGGCGCCCGGAGCGTCTTATTTGCATATATTTAGAAGTATGAAAGGCATATAATTCTGAATATCTTCGTGATATAGTATACTCTATTATATTAGAACTATCTTCTTTAATCTTTACAAATAAAAAATAAAGAGTGACCATCGCTCCTGAAGAATCTGTGTATTTGGTATTTTGAGTATTCACTTCCACACTTACTAGTGTAGAATTATCAACCCTATCTAAAAAAGCAGTTTCATTAGAAGATAAACCAGCAGGTCTGTCTCCACCTCTTTGTTTCCCTATCTTTTTCTTAGAACTTCGTTTATATTTTTGATTAATAATTCTTTTTTTAGTTCTTATTCTTTTTGTATTTCTTCTCTTGTTCCTCTGACTTCTCCTCAGTGTATTCTTTATTCTCTTTTTATGAGTTCTCTTTATCTGAGTTCTCTTTTTCTGAGTTCTCTTTCTTAATAATTTACTTTTCATTTATATATATATATATATAATTTTTTAATACTCCCTTTGGTATATTCATGAGTTCTTTTAATCTGGACATCTGATTTAATCATCCCATTGTGCCGCCTAAAGATTAAATTAATGACCGTTTGTAGTTTGCCCCGGTCCCGTTGCTGAAACTGGTGGCATCATTAGAGGTTCTGGAATCATAGGACGTACAACATCACTACAATGTTCGGCAACACGAGGATCCTTAATGCAATCATCATCTAAACAATCTGCTAATCCATCTCCATCATTATCAATACCATCAAAGCAATCGCGACCTGTTTCTGAGCCACCAACTCTGCGACATCTACCGTAAATAAGACAATCAGGATCATCGCAATCAGATAGTCCATCATTATCATTATCCATCCCATCAAAACAATCACCACGCATTTCATGAGTTGTTGTAACATTTGTGTGATGCTCGCGACAACTTTGTTCTCCCATAGTAAGACACATACGTCGAGAACAAAAATTAACATCTCCATCTATTACAGAGCAAGTATTACACCCATCATACCAAACTGCACAATTCAATGGTATTTCTTTAGGACCCGTTGATCCTCCAGTGTCAATACACTTTTGATGAAAATCTGACCACCCACTCTGAGAAGTAATATCATCTAGATTAAGTGCTGTCTTACAATTTGCGAATACAAGATTTACTAAAGATGCACATTCGGGAGAGCAGTCTCTTGGGAACCCGGTGATACACATATCTCTATTCGCACAACATACACTATTCATTTGCGTTAAAACATCATACGATTGAGCACAATGAAAAAAATCATTCTCATTTGTTGAATATCTCTCACAGGTTGCTTGTCTCCTAACTGTATAGCACGCATTTTCAGTGCAGTCGACTAAAGAGTTAGAATCTTTATCATATGAGCAAGAATTACATCCATCGTTCCATACTTCACAATTATCGGGAAGACAATTTCCCCATTGATCTCTAACGGTCGGACAGGTCGGACGACAAAATCCAGGAGCATCTGCTATCATCGGACCAAGTGTATACACGCACTCAAGATTAGTATCACAAGATGACACCAGTGACAACGGCATCATCCCCCCACAAATATTACCCTCCGTAACTATATTTGGAAGATTTCCAATGATTTGAGAGTTTCCAAAACCCATCAATAATCCAAAAAACATCGGTTTCATTCCCATCATTATTTATAAATATATATTACAAAATAATTTTAAATAGTTATAACCTGGATTTAATATTATTTTTAAGTAATTCAAAAAATAATAATTCCATATATTTTTTCGCTAGAAGTAATATTCTTTTATCTTCAATTTCATTTCCTAAAATATCAAAAAATCTATTATGAAGTTTAATGCGTTTTAAGATTTCTTCTGTATCCATAATATTATTCTTATTCTTGTAATTTTAAGTAGAGTGTTTGTAGCTTTTTCTAATTTAAATAATCTTGAAGTAATAAAGACATTGTACAAGTTGATGTTAAACCATTAATTACAGCCATCAGTCCAAATAATAATAGAACTATTATTGGACGTGTATCAACTCCTTTATTTTTTATTTTCATATATGTATATCCACCCAATCCTAAAATTAAGGATCCTAACATAAGTTGAATAATTCTCATAATACTATACAAATTGAATGAATTAGATCCCACAACATTTAAACTTAATGTTTGATTACCAATTACGACTTCATTTAATCCTTGATTTAGGTTTGAGAATTGAAGAGCTTCACTCACTTTTATTCTAGGATATTCTGAAAAATATCTATCTTTAACATATTGTGATCTACTCGCAGATCTACAAACTAAATATATTTCGTCCACATACTTTAAATGTTCTATAATCTCTTCACGATTAAATTGAATAGTATTCATAGGAAAAAAATATAACCCATAGTCATCCGAGTTCTCTAGACGATTACTATAAACCTCATCACTTTTTCTAATATCAATAAAAAGAAACTTTTTCTTGTTCATCAGACCGTTCATTATATATTACACAATATTTTTGTATGTGATATACTATCACTTCATATGAATCAAATTTGATAATTTTTAGTATTTGAAAGATCATATTAAAAAGATGCCCAACTTTACAAGTTGGGACGCTAATGTTTTCCTGTGTCTTCTTTCTGTGTTTCCCGAAGAAGTTGTCCGAGGAATGATTAAGAATGTGAAAGATACACACGAACAGTATATTCAAAAAGAAACACTAGAATATTATTGCAATTTAGAACCATATATCTTGTATTTTAATGAAATGTATTTCCCATCCTTAGCAGTACAACATTTAAAAGAAATGTGGAGATGGAGATGTCCTGAAGAGAGAAGAGAGAATATAGTTAAGTGGATAGAAGTGCTTGAGTGGACCGGTCATACGAGCGTAGACGCTTCCAAATATCAGGATAAAAGAACTTCTAGAGGAGGTTACTGGAACTATGTAGAAGCTTGGTGGTATTCTTTCAATGATCGTTATATTGATACATCAGAATGGAACGATTCTGAAGAGGATGAATATTTTGAAATGAAAGAAAGAGAAAGAAGAAACTTTGTTAGTAAGTGGTATAAAGGGATTCATGAAGGGAGATTCTTCTTATTCTTTAAAGAAAATGATATCTTTTCAACAGATTTATACGATAACTATAGGGATGAAGAAAAAGCAATAAAATCTATTTGTGATCTAGGTAGTCATCAACAAGTTGCTCAAGATCTCTTAACTATTGATGGACCGGGATTAGGTGAAAGAGCTGGAGAAACAATCAAACATATTGATGACATCTGTGTATAAGTTAATATAGTGAATATTATAAGGATTTTTTTTAACAGTTAAAGAATAAATACTATATTAATATATATATAATGGAAAATACTGATAAGATAGATGATTCTCAATATACATCTGTAACTCCGAGCAATACCGATGAAGAACAAATAGATAAAGAAGAACAAATGGGTGATAAAGAACAAACAAAAGAAGAAAACCCCAAAGATTCATTTATAGAGTTTGTAGATAAAACACTTAGAGATGGTATGGATGATAATAATAAGAAAGCATTTGATGTCCTTAAAACTGGAGATACATCCTCATTCTTGAAGTGCGTTTTCACAAGAGAAGATGGTACAGAAAGGAGTTACGCAGAAATGAGATATTTATATGGTTAGTAATATAAAGAAATATATATATAAATAAAGAAGTATTTATTATGAGTATTTACAATAGAACAGTTATTGCCTCTTCAAAATTATTTTGGGGATATACACAAATATATGATATAAGATATTATGATAACATTGATGATATCATTCGCGATTTTCATGAATCTTTGAAAGATACACTAAAAAAGAATAATTTAGTTGTCCTATGTGAAGAATGTGAAAAATGTAAGTTTCATTGTCATACACATAATTTTGAGGAGATCTTAGTCAGTGATGAAAACAAAGATATTTATTTATGTGATCATTGTTAGAGATAATGTTAGATGAATAAAAAAAACTAACTAAAAGATAATATATATATACATATTTTTTTTCATTTTAGACTATCGTGGAAGTCCCCACCTCGCATTTGTTTCTGGATCATATTTTCGTGTTTCCTGTGCCCATTCAGAAATAATAGGAATATATTCTCCATTTTCATCTCTGTGCATTATTCCAACGCAACACAGAGATGTTTCAGCATCCCACAACCGATTACTATCTGTATCCCAAAACATTTTCCAACCGTAAATTGTTGTATATTCTCCATTAAGCTCAGTGAAAATCATCTTTTCGGTCATATCATAATCTCTGTCATTTTTCTTTTTCTTCATCATACATTTCTTTGAGACTACTGTAATGGTTCTTGTAATGTTTGGGATGCGAAGAATCCAACCGTTCATCATAATCGCTCTCACCACCCCCTCCCCGATTTAGAAATGTAACAAGGTCATCGTGAATATCTTTCGGAAGATTACAAGATGGTTTAAGTAATTGGTATTTACAAACTTGTCGGTATTCGTCCATAGACACCTGTCTAAGATTAAGTTTATCACCACAAGGGTGTCCCAAAGTGGGGTGAGGTTTCATCTGATCGTGTGTTTTCCCATCAATATAAGTGTAGTCGCATATCCCCCCATTATTAAGGGGATCGTGCCAGTTCAAATTGTGACACTGGCAGACGAGTCCAACAAATCCCCTTGGTGTGGTTGGGATTTCTTGGACTTCTTGGTGTTCACCAGCTTTTGTGAAAGATACCTGAACACCCTCATCTGATCGTGAAACGTGAGTTTTGGAAAAGGACATATATATATATATCCTATATGTTTGAGAGTTAGTTGAACTAACTACTGGTAGGAATCAAATTCATGCAATTGCTTCTAAATGAAGAACTTTTATCACTCCAATCTTCCGATAAGATATTTATCTTGTATTCTTCCGGAAATGTTGCATAAAAAACTTATCAGAGTTTATCCCTATGTGAAAAGATCATCTATATGCTCAACCTTTGATCCGGGAGATTCACCTAGTCCTGGTCCATCTATACATCGTAGATCTTCTATCAGTTGTTCATATGGTCCCTTATCAAAGATAGGAGTTTGTGGATATCTGTATCCATCTTCACAAGGACCTCTCCACACTACCCGGACACCCCTATTTCTTTCTTGTACAATCTCATTTTCTCTGTAAAATAAGAAGAATCTTCCTGGATGTATCCCTTCATACCATTGGCTTGTGTTAACCCTTCTATCCCAACCAACGAAGTAGTACGAAGAGGCACCCGCTCCCCAGGATTGCCATAGATTCTTTACATATTTATATCGGCGACAAACAGGTGGATTGTAAACTTTTAGTCTATGTTGGTGTCTTAGCTGGTCCGCT
>Ga0129324_10001459_pt1 | contig 15188 bp, 12 predicted proteins | sample CPBDNA_7_FD_96879 | JGI IMG/M metagenome (GOLD analysis project Ga0129324, IMG submission 96879) | Freshwater to marine salinity gradient microbial communities from Chesapeake Bay, USA - CPBay_Spr_15_0.2_DNA | ecosystem: Environmental > Aquatic > Marine > Coastal | place: USA: Chesapeake Bay... | reverse complement strand
GAACTCATCGGCCGCTTTGATGACCACGAAGGCTGGGCTAGTGACCAGGTCGTGGGACTTAAGCAACCTGTAGACCGAGGCTTCCGAGACAAAACAGCCCTTTGTGTCGGTGAACCTGACGGCCAGTTCCCTGGGCGACAGATCGGCCTCCTCCAGGGCGAGGTCGACAACCTCGGCACGGACATCATCCGGAATACGGTTCCATACCCGGCCAGGATGGCTACGGCTAGCCTTGCCCACGCCGACATACATCTTGCGCCATTTGTAATACGTTGCATCGCTTCCGCCAGCTGTTCGTATCGCTGATTCAACTGTTTTTCCACCAGCAAGATCCATCTCAACCTGGCGCAAAATGTTCAAGATATCTTCTTCTGAAAAACGCTTCCGTGTCATCAAAGCCTCCCCTCATAGCTGAGTTTTTATATCATACGTGGCTCAGTTATAGGGGGGCAGGTCAATTGTACGGAAAGATGGAGCTCAAGTAGGGCTCGACCATTATATTAAACGGACGCCGTCCTATGCTATCGGCAATACAATACGGCATTACCTCCGCGCGGAAGCCGTCACTGCTCAGGATGTCTACGGCTTCCGCTACACAGTCCGGGTCAGCGTCATAAAAATAAAATCGAATATTTGGCAGGAACGACTTGGGAATCGAAATGGACCCTTGTCCCTCACACGCGCCGATGTGGTGATGGATAATGGCAGACACACGAGGCTGCGCCCTACTCCGCCGCCTTACGATTATCGGCGCCTGAACCTGTCTTCCCGCCGCCCGTTTTGTCAATTCGGTAGAAAAGCTGAGTTGGATTTATGACCTCTGAGAGTTTTCTCAGCATCAATTTTTTGTTCTCGGAGTCGAATTGGGCCAATTGCGCTTTAAGGTTTCTGTGCTGCGCATCGTCAAGATAAAAACGATACTGCTGGGGGGCTTGGCTCAGCGCGTCAGTAAGCACTTTTAATTCGCAACCCGAATCACGCCATTCGGGAACCGGCGTCCTACTCTTGACGACCTTTTGATCAATCAAACTGTCTCCATTCATAAGATCGACACGAGTTTCTTTGCAGAAGTCCAAAAGCTCTGAAACGATTTTATTGGCACTATCCGCGTCGACAATCGTGTCTTTCTCGGCAAACCACGACTTCGTCACGTCTTGCAGCAACGCATCGAACGCATCCGAGCAATCGAGAACGATTTCATAAATGTAATAAAAGTTTAGCTTTCCGTACTCTGAATTGGCGAGCCGCTGAAAATGCGCCTCATCCGTCCAATATTCATATAATGCATCAAAGGTCGGGAACGCCTCAAGCGCATGGTCTTCCTCGAAACGACGATACAATTCGCCCATCGCGCCTCGATCTTTCGAAATCGCGTCGGCGATCAAATATACCAAATCCATCGAACGCGCACCGCAACTCGTCATGAACTTGAGATAGTCGTGATACCATCGACGATTCCACATGAATTCGAGCAGGAAGTGCACGAACCTCATAGACCATAGTTCAGACTCTTTCATTGAAGAGGTTTCTAAGACAACTTCCTGACCCTCGATGATTTTCTTACCCGCATAAACGCCATAAGCATTGTCGTGCATGCGCCAACCCGTTTTACGGAAGTATTTCGCGCGCTGCTCTTCGGTCTCCATCTCGGTGCCGGGCAATAGGTGAAGATTGTAGTTCACCACTCGGGCCCCCAAATCTAACATCGACTGGTTGGCATCCAAGTGCGTTTGCAGGGTTTCCGCCGGCAACCCTAAAATCAATTCACTAAACAGGGGCGACGTGATTCCGTAGGAGCGCAAAGAGTTTTGCATCTCCATAAAAGTTTCAAGGTTTAAGTTCTTTCTTTTGACCGCGTCGAGAACCCCGGGGTCCAAACTTTGCATGGAGGCGCCGACTTCCGCGATTCCCCTGAATTCTTTCGCAGCCTTAAGCACTCGGTCTGGACGCGTTTTGTTCCACTGCACCGCGACGCGTCCGGGGTAGCCCGTTGCTTCATGGGTTTTATAAAGCTCACGCGCGAACGTCTGATCGCGTTCCAAAATGCCGAAGTTCGCATCTGTTACGAACATATTCATGCTTATGGGCTTGTGATCGGCGATGTAATTGATTTCCGCAAGTGTACGCTCTTCGCTAAACTGCGCCAGCTTGCTTGTCCCGATCCCCCACGCACAAAACGTACAACGGTACGGGCAAGATCGGTTCGTCTCGAGCATCGGGATCAGCGGCTGAGCCAGAAATTCGTCCAAAAGGCCCGAAAGATAAGGTGACGGAATCCGATCAAGGTCATTGAAAGCGGCGATACTTGCCCCGATGAACGGCGGATTTGATGCCCCCCGATTGATAAGACAACCGTCGAGCTCGGCGCGGTTACGCAACGAAGTGGCGGTTCCTCCGGCGGCAACCCATTCGAGGAACTTCGCAAAGCCTTGCTCGCCTTGGTTATAGATGTATGCGTCACAATGAGGCGATGCCTTGAAAAACTTCGCAGCGCCTTTTTCGTTCGCATTCAAAGATGTGATGTTAGGCCCACCTCCGACGGTTATGATCTCGGGGCAGGCCTCCTTGGCATATTGGAAAACGAAGGCATTGAGGTGCGAGTTCCAGACGTAATGCGACAGGCCCACCACGTCCGGCTTTTCATCCTTGATCGCGGCAAACATCTTTTCGGGATCCTTAAAAAGCTGGAATTCCCAAGATTCTGCGCCTTCGACGTGTGCTTTAGCATAAGCCGTCAAGAATGCGATGTTTAGCGGAACGGTCCATACACTGACTTTGTTCCATGTGTGGACGAGGTCGCCTAAGAAGATTTTCATCGGTGGATCCAGAAACCGTTTACCTTAATCGGACGAGGAAATTCCGCAAAGATCATAGATACGTGCCATTTGGCCTCAGAGCATTCGGGCAGAAAAGTCATTTCTGCCCCCCGTAATTGAACGCAATTCCACGCTTTTTACCCTACGGAAGGTACTGATTTTTTGGGCCGAATACAAGCGCCCAATCATCCCCTCAAAAATCGCTCTATATGGCGTTTTCTCTTAATCGAACAATAACTTCAGCGATTCGCGTTCACATGATGAACGCACTTGCCTGGGGCGCGCCTTACCCTTACTCTGTCGCAAGTTTCGAGGCAGCCCGAACCAAGGAAACGACGCCGCCGGACAAAAACGAGGCGCCAACAAGGCCGCAAGGCTTTAAGCTTTCCGGCGCCGCACCGTTAATGAATTTCCAAGCGCTTCAACTGGTGTCAAAGAGCCCCATAAGACTATGAACACAACTTCACAAAACCCTATTCGACGCGATGTAATCGCCAACATAATCAACCGGTATCTGCCTTCGGCATACCGTTCGGACATCAAGGCTGAGCGAGAACGTTTAGAACACGATGTGCTCGCCCCTATGGACTTGGATGAGCGGCGTATCTTGATCGCCGGTGGCGCCGGATATACCGGGTCCGTGCTGACAGGGCATTTCTTGACCGCTGGGTACCATGTTCGCTGCCTCGACGACCTCGTTTTTAATAACGGACTGACGGTCCTAGCTTATCTCGGCAATCCACATTACGAGTTTCGCCGGGGCGACCTCGCAAGCGAGGCGGATTTTGGCAAAGCTATTGAGGGCATTACCGACGTCGTGCTGTTGGCCGGACTTGCCGAAGATCCTATCACCAAGCAGTTCCCCGACGAAGCCGCGCGCGTGAACGACGTCGGGCATGCGAGCATGTTGAATGTTTTGCGTGGGGCTAAGCTTAATCGCATCATCTTTGTCTCGACGTGCTCCAATTATGGCTTGATCGAAGGAGATGTCCTCGCCAACGAAGAGTTTGAACTTAACCCGCTGTCGCTTTATGCCAAGTCCAAGGTCCAAGTGGAAAAAAACCTTTTGGCGATGGCCGATAACGACGATCTAACGGTCACGATCCTTCGTTTTGCGACCGCCTTTGGATTGAGACCGCGCATGCGCTTCGATCTCACCGTGAGCGAATTCACCCGTGCCATGTTTCTGAAAGAAGACTTGTTTGTTTACGACGCCGACACTTGGCGCCCTTACTGCCATGTCGCCGATTTCGCCGAACTCATTCGACGGGTTTTAGAGGCGCCGCGTGAGCGCATTCATTTCAATGTGTTCAATGCGGGCGGCGACGTGAATAACTTCACGAAACAGATGATGGTCGATGCCGTCTTGGAACAGTTGCCAAGTGCTCCGGTTCGTTATCAAGCAAAAGGAGCCGATCCGAGAAATTATCGGGTCAGCTTCGAGAAAGTACGCAAACAGTTATTTTTTGAACCGGCATACACCGTTCGGGACGGCGTCCGCGAATTGATCTCTGCGATGAACCAAGCGCTTTTTTTAGACATTACCGCGCCCGAGAGCTTTTACGGAAACTGAAACCCGCGCATTCAAGGGCAATAGGCTCCAGGCTCCCTCGTAGTCAATAATATTTAACCGAGCAAACAACATGCTATTTGGGTCGTTCGAATTCATCTTGGTATTTTTACCATTGGTTCTTGGCGGGTACGCGTTGCTCGGTGCGGCCAATATGCATAAACAGGCGATGTGGTTTCTGACGCTGGCATCGCTTGTGTTTTATGGTTGGTGGGATTGGGATTATCTAGGACTACTCGCAGGATCAATTCTCGCGAATTTTCTGTTTGGTCGCATTCTCGCGTCGCACCGGTCAAATGGTGTGTTGGCGGCTGGTATTGCCTTCAACCTCGGACTGCTCGCCTATTTCAAGTATACGAATTTCCTCCTGGATACTGTTAGCACGCTGTCCGGCAACAGCTTCCTCGCGCAGGACATTATTCTGCCACTCGGGATTTCGTTTTTCACCTTTCAACAAATTGCCTATCTCGTCGACGTTAAGCGTGGGATCGCGTTCGAGCCGGATATCGGGCGCTACAGCCTTTTTGTGACCTTTTTTCCGCAATTAATTGCGGGCCCGATCGTTCACCATAAAGAACTACTTCCACAATACGAGAATAAATCCGTCTTCCAGCTTCGCGCAGACAATCTCTCCGTCGGCTTGTCTATATTCGTTGTGGGCCTGTTAAAGAAAATCGCGTTCGCCGATCCAATGGGAGCTTATGCGGACCGAGTCTTCCAGTGGGTGGACGCGGGCCAGGAATTAACTCTTTTAAGCGCTTTATTCGGAACCGTCGCTTTCGGGCTTCAGATATATTTCGATTTCTCCGGTTATTCCGATATGGCAATCGGCTTAGCCCGGATGTTTGGAATTAAGCTGCCGCTCAACTTTCTCTCCCCATACAAGGCCGGAAATATCATCAGTTTCTGGCGCCGTTGGCACATAACGCTTTCCAAATTTTTGACAGACTATTTGTACATACCGCTTGGCGGCAATCGTAAGGGCTTACCCCGCCGCTATACGAACTTGATGATCGTCATGTTGCTCGGCGGACTTTGGCACGGCGCGGCGTGGACTTTCGTGATTTGGGGCGGCTTGCACGGATTTTACCTCGCGGTAAACCACGGGTGGATAAATATTTGCGATCGTGTCGAACGACTACAGTTGCTTCGCACCTCATTGGCATGGCGCGTTTTTGCCCATTCGCTGACGCTCGGTTCGGTCATGTTCGCTTGGATACTTTTTCGCTCAACCAGTTGGGAAAGCGCCTCTCTTGTGATCGAGGGGCTTTTCGCAAACGGATTATACATGCCGGAGAGTTATCAGGTCCGACTCGGCTTCATTGCACCAGCCCTCAAGGTCATCGGCGTACAGTTTAGTGCTGCGACGGATGCTCAAGTCTATCCGACCTTGACTGAGGCATTAAGCATCGGCGGTCTTTTATGCCTTGTCCTGATCGCTCCAAACAGCGCGTCCATCTTTGGATCGCACGTACCGATCAATCACCCCTTAATGACCACCTGCCACAGGTTCTTAACTTGGCATCCTACGGCATTTTCCGGACTTATTACGTCGATCGGTTTTCTGATCGGCTTAGGCCTTTTATTCAGTCAGCAATCTAATGCATTCATTTATTTTCAATTCTGATAGCGGGCGCTTCTTACGCTGCTTCCTCACCGCGACTGTTTTTGTTTCGGTAATTTTTGCGTGCGCAACAGAATGGCTCATCCGCGCGCACGTTCGCGACATTCACCCGCTGAACAAGCACATCCAACTATTGACCTCAAAGCGCTCTCCAAATGCGATATTCGGCGACTCCCACGCAGCGCATGGGCTGTTGGGCCTAAAAAGCTTTGTGAATCAAGCTTTCGGCGGCGAAGGCATGGCATTGGTTCAAACCAAAGTCGAATATTACTTTGACGACTTAAAACCTGCGACAGTGATCCTCCAAGCGGCACCGCATCACTTTGCACCGACGTGGCTCGACAAAGACCGCGAGCCGACACCAAAAGAATTCTTAAAGATGCTGGATGACCGTGGGTATCCGCTCGAGATTCTAAATCCGGAGTTGCGCCGTGAGGCATTTGCCTATTGGCGCGCGTTCCTCTCCGGCAAGCCGCCAGTGCCAAAAGAGTCGATGATGGACGACGGGGCGCGGGTTTCAGATGACGTCTACGCAGCGATTCCAAAGAGTATTCGACTGCAAGCCGCCCGACGTCAGGCGTACCAAATCAAGCCGGTCAGCGCTCCTATGTCGACTTGGGCGGCACAAGCTTACGAAACAACGGTACGATCGCTGTTAGAAAAAGGCGCTCGAATTTGCTTGGTAACATTTCCGGTCTCGGCGACTTTGCGTGCTGAGTTGGCTCAGTTCCCCCAATATGCCGATATATTTGCCTTCTTTGATGCCCTGGCAGAAAAAAATGGCATTCCATATGTGAACGCATTCAGTATGGAAATGGATGAAAGCTTGTTTGCCGACAGCCATCACTTAAACGGCGAGGGGGCGCGCATGTTTACCCGCATCGTCGCTGATCGGTGTGGCATTGGAGAAGCGGTGAACCCGCCTAGCGCAACAGATGTTTTTCAACCGGGTCGTAACGGGTAAAGGGCGTAAAAGCATGTCTACGTCTTCGATCATTTGTACATGATGGACAGCTCGTTTGGACCTTCAGTGAAATTGTAGAGGACTGCGAGTAGGTTTGTGATTGATTTCGATATGGCCTTCCAGAGCTTCATCGTCGCCTCCAAGGGTAATGGAATATTCCCTAGTGGCTTAAGCCAACCTGTGTAAAAGATCGTTCGGGATGTTACCGGGGGGATGCTCGAAAGCTTAAGGCGCCTAGTAAGTCTACTGCCACCAGACGTAATCTATAAAAATAGTCATTGGGTTTCCGATTGTTTTATATCAGTCTACCTTGAAGAGTATTATCAAATAATCGTTATGTTAGACGGACATTTAGAATGCCGGTGATGATACGAAAAAATATATTTTGGGTGTGAGATTGTATGCGACCCCTCTTTTTGAATAGCCTCATAGTTCTCACGGTAACGCCGAAGGCCCGCTCGGAGCCGACTTTGATGTCATCGTGTCTCGCGAAGTTCTCGTGCATTGAAGAAACCTTTGGCTGACGTCAACGGCTATTCCGCCCCAGAGCATCCGTTTGGATAGTTGATAAATCGATGATTTTCCAGCATTTAAATGGTGTTTCTATGAGACCCACGTCGGGCAGATGACCTTAGCGGGCACCTTCCAACCAGTGGCGACGTTGGTGTCCTCCTCCGCATCCCGACAAGACTGCTGACGCGAGCGATTTTATTCTACCTTTGCGCTCGCTTCAGACGGTTCACGTGGTTTCATATATTTTGAAACCCTACCCATCGATTTTGCCCTGGGCGTTGGAAAAGTTATTTCAACCTATTTTGCCGATTCTCGATCAGGTCTTCGACGACAGCCGGGTCGGCCAAGGTCGAGGTGTCGCCCAGATTAGAGAATTCGTCCTCGGCAATCTTTCGCAAGATGCGGCGCATGATTTTACCGGACCGTGTTTTCGGCAAGCCCGGCGACCATTGCAGCCAATCGGGGCTGGCGATTGGGCCGATGTCTTTACGCACCCATTGGATCAGCTCTTTTTTCAGATCTTCCGAAGGTTCGGCGCCGATGTTCAGCGTCACATAGGCATAGATGCCCTGCCCTTTGACGTCGTGCGGTGCGCCGACCACGGCAGCCTCGGCGATTTTGGGATGCGCCACCAACGAGCTTTCGACCTCTGCCGTGCCCATGCGGTGACCGGACACATTGATCACGTCGTCGACGCGACCGGTAATCCAATAGTATCCGTCCTCGTCGCGGCGGCAGCCGTCACCGGTGAAGTATTTGCCTTTGTAGGCCGAAAAATAAGTCTCCATGAAGCGCTTGTGATCGCCATAGACCGTGCGCATTTGGCCGGGCCAACTGTCGGCGATGCAGAGGTTACCCTCGTTTTTGCCTTCAAGGACATTGCCGTCGGCATCCACAAGCTCAGGCTGAATGCCGAAGAACGGCAGCGTCGCCGAGCCGGGCTTTAGATCAATCGCACCCGGCAACGGCGTAATCAGAATGCCGCCGGTTTCGGTCTGCCACCAGGTATCGACAATCGGGCAGCGACTCTCACCGACGACCCGGTAATACCATTCCCACGCTTCGGGGTTGATCGGCTCACCAACCGAGCCCAAAAGACGCAGCGATTTTCTGGATGTCTTTTTGACCGGCGCGTCGCCTTCGCGCATCAGCGCCCGGATCGCGGTCGGTGCGGTATAGAAGATCGACACGTTGTGCTTGTCGCACACGTCCCAGAACCGCGACACGCTGGGATAGTTGGGCACACCTTCGAACATCAACGTCGTCGCCCCGTTGGCGAGCGGGCCATAGACGATATAGCTGTGCCCCGTGACCCAGCCGACGTCGGCCGTGCACCAATACACTTCGCCGTCTTTGTAATCGAACACGTATTCGTGCGTCATCGACGCATAGACCATGTATCCGCCGGTGGTGTGCAAAACACCCTTCGGCTGACCGGTCGAGCCGGACGTATACAGAATGAACAGCGGGTCTTCCGCGCTCATTTCTTCGGGCTCGCATTGATCGGACGCGGCACCGGTGACGTCGTGATACCAAACGTCGCGGCCATCTTCCATGTGGATGTCGCCGCCGGTGCGCTTGGCGACGATCACCGTGTGCACGCTGTCGCATTTTTTCAGGGCGGCATCGGTGTTGGCTTTTAGCGGAATTTTCTTGCCACCGCGGACACCTTCGTCGGCGGTGATCACCGCGACACATTTGCTGTCATCGATACGTGAGCCCAGGCTGTCCGGTGAAAAGCCACCGAACACGATGGAATGCACCGCACCGATGCGTGCACACGCCAGCATGGCATAAGCGGCCTCGACGATCATCGGCATGTAGATGCAGACCCGGTCGCCTTTTTTCACGCCGCGTTCTTTCATGGCGTTGGCAAGGCGGCAGACTTCGGCATGCAGTTGTTTGTAGGTGATGGTTTTGTCGTCGGTCGGCTCGTCGCCTTCCCAAATGATCGCGGGCTGATCGCCGCGTGTTTTCAGGTGGCGGTCGATGCAGTTGGCCGACGCGTTGAGCGTGCCGTCTTCGTACCATTTGATCGAGACGTCAGGCACCATAAAGTTGACGTTTTTGACTTTGCTGTAAGGCTTGATCCAATCGAGCCGCTTGCCCTGCTCGCCCCAAAAGCCCTCGTTGTCGTCAATCGAGGCTTTGTACATTTGTTCGTATTTCGCTTTGTCCGCGTTGGCGGTTTTGGCGAATTCGGCTGGAACCGGATGGATGTGAACTTCGCTCATAACGATGTCTCTCCCTATGCCTGGGTGATTAGAACGCCCAATGCAGCGTTCTCGCTGCGTTAGTGCTGATTATCGTCAAAATTGCTGTAAAGCCAAGGGGTGTGACGTGGGGCGTCCGCGCTTAGGTGGCGATCACGAATACTTTGCCGTTGCGGACTTCGCTGGTTACCGCGCTTAAAACATCACCTGCGCAGGGCCCCGCGATGCAAACCCCGTCTTCGATTTGAAACAACGCACCATGGGTATCGCATTCGATGTGGGTTTCGTCGTCATTCAAGAAACCGCGCGCCATGGAATCCAGCGGCGATCCGATGTGCGGGCAGCTGTTTTCATAGACGAAAACCGCATCGCCCTGGCGCACCGCAAACACCGCGGCGCGGCGTTCACCAAGCGCTGTGACAAAGCCAGCGCTGCCGCCGTCGGGGATGTCGTCCAAAGCGCAAAGGGTTGTTTCATTCATGCCGTCACACCTCCCATGCCGCAGATAATATCCCATGATGTTTTGTCGACCGGTACGACCGACAGCCTTGATTGGCGTATCAGCGCCAAGTCGTGCAGCCGCTCGTCACCTTTGATGTCGGCGAAGGTCACCGGATTTGGGACCGGCTTGAGCGCTTTGACATCGACCATGCCAAAGCTGCCCGATGCATCGCTCGGGTCCGGATAATATTCCTTCACCACCTCGACGATGCCGACAATCTGCTTTTCTTTGACGGAATGATAAAAGAACGCCAGGTCGCCGATCCGCATGGCCTTCATGTTATTGGCGGCCTGATAGTTGCGCACACCATTCCATGGTTCCACGCCGACCCGCACTTGGTCGTCCCATGACCAAGATCCGGGCTCAGACTTGATCAGCCAGTAGTTCATCCGTCGGCGGGAAAGACTTTTTTCCAAGGCCGGATGTCGACGCTTTGGAACAGGCCTGCTTTGGCATACGGATCGCCTGCCGCCCAGCTTTCGGCTTCGGTGCGATCACTGAATGCCATAATCAACGTGGACCCGATCATGCCTTCGCCGTCGTCGCTCAGCAGCGGGCCGGCGGCGACGATTTTGTCGGCGTGCGCTTTCAGATATTCGACGTGCGCCGGGCGGTTTTCGGCGCGTACGTGGGCATGATCGGCTTTATCGAGGCAATGAATAACAAAGTGCATGGGTCCCCCGGACTTTTTTTGTTTTTTAAAATTCAGGCTTGAGCGGACGCTGCATCAACGCATGCATCGCCGCATCAATGTCTTGGCCTTCATGGATGATGTCGTGCACGGTCTCGCAGATCGGCATTTCGATGTTCATTTTAGCAGCCAACTGGGTGACCGAAATCGCGTTCGCAACCCCTTCGGTGACGGCTGTACGGCCGGCTAAAATATCCTGCGGATTTTGGCCTTCGCCGACCGCAAAGCCGAACGAAAAGTTGCGCGATTGCATGGCGTTGCAGGTCAAAACCAGATCGCCAAGCCCGCCCAAGCCGACCATGGTCTCCATTTCCGCACCCTTGGCTTCGCCCAGGCGCATCATTTCTGCCAAGCCGCGCGTGATCAGCGCAGCCCGCGCATTGTCGCCGAACTTGCGGCCTTCGATGATGCCGCACGCGATCGCCAACACATTTTTCACCGCGCCACCGATCTCGGCACCCACCACATCGTTGGACAGATAAACCCGGAACATCGGGCTCGCGAGGTTTTCCATCAGATGTGCGCCCAAACCTTCGTCGGCACACGCCAACGTCAAGGCGGCGGGCTGCCCCCGTGCCACTTCGGCGGCGAACGACGGGCCGGCCAAGGCGGCCAGCGGGTGGTTCGGCATCGCTTCTTCGACAACTTCGTTCATGAGCTTGAGCGATTTCTGCTCAATCCCTTTGGATGCCAAAATCACCGGCATTTCATCCGGCATTAGGTCGTTCAAGGATTCCGCGACGCCGCGCATAAACTGCGACGGCACGACCAACAGAACGGCATCCGCACCGTACACGGCGGCTTCCAGGTTTGATGTCGCGAAGATACCGTCCGGCAAGGTGACGCCGGGCAGAAACACCGCGTTCTCGCTGGTGGTGTTGATCGCCTCGACGACTTCGCTTTCGCGGGCATAAAGTTTCACGTCGTGCCCAGCGCGCCGGGCCGTTGCTGCAAGTGCTGTGCCCCAGGCGCCGGCACCAATAACCGTTACATGTCTCATGCTTCATATGTAGGGGATCATCCGCTAACTGTCACCCCACCATAGGATACCCCCGGCGATACCCCTGACGTCATCTCCACCCCGCGTCATCCTGAATCAAGTTCAGGATGACGCGGGGTGCTAGGCCTTGACGCCGGCAAACGCCGCTGCCGGTGCGTCGGGATCAAGTGGCCAGCGGGGGCGGGCTTTGAAGTCTAGGGGGTCGGAAAGGCCTAAGCGAAAACGCTCTAACCCGGCCCAGGCGATCATGGCGCCGTTATCGGTGCACAGCGCCGGTGATGGAACGATGCATCGCAGGCCATTTTTTTCGGCGAGTGACCGCAGCGCATCGCCGATGGCGGTGTTGGCGGCGACGCCACCGGCAACCACCAAATGCGCCAGCCCTGGGTGCGCGTCCTGAGCTGTGCGGATTGCGTTCTTGGTGCGTCCAACCAAACTGTCCGCAACGGCGGCCTGAAACGAGGCGGCGATATCGGTTACGTCTTGGTCGTTGGGCGGATGACCCAAGGTCTCGACACAGCGGCGCACGCTGGTCTTCAGGCCCGAGAACGAAAAATCACAGCCGGGCTTGCCGCTCATCGGGCGCGGCAGCGCAAATCGTTTCGCATCCCCATCAAGTGCGGCGCGTTCAATTTTCGGGCCGCCGGGATAGCCGAGGCCCAACAGCTTGGCGGTTTTATCGAACGCTTCGCCCGCCGCATCGTCGATGGTGGTGCCAAGCCGGGTATAGCGCCCGACACCTTCACAGATCAGCAATTGGCAGTGCCCGCCAGACACCAATAACAATAGATACGGAAACGGAATGTCGTCGGTGAGCCGGGCGGTGAGCGCGTGGCCTTCCAGATGATTGACGGCAACGAACGGCTTTTTCGCCGCAATCGCAATCGCCTTGGCCGACATCGCGCCGACCAATACGCCGCCGATCAGGCCGGGACCGGTGGTCGCTGCGATGGCGTCCAAATCGGCAAAGCCGACGCCGGCGTCTTGCATCGCGCGTGAAATGATCGCATCCGCATTGGCCAGATGTGCCCGCGCCGCGACTTCGGGGACGATACCGCCGAACGGGCGATGGTCTTCGATCTGCGACAGCACGACGTTGGACAGAATCCGGCGTTGGTCATCGACCACGGCGGCGGCGGTCTCGTCGCAACTCGTCTCAATCCCTAAAATCAACATCGGAAAGCCCTTTCGCTTCGCGGGGCGGGACTTTACTCTCGCGTTGCACGAATGCCAAATTCAGAATGCCAAGTTATGTATGCCAGGGGAGGCAAAGCTTAAACATCATGACGACATCGCGCGAAAACCCCGATCAATTGATTATCGGCACCCGTTCCAGCCCACTCGCCATGGTCCAGACCGAGACCGTGGCCGCATTGCTGCGAGAAACCCATCCTGATATGGCTGCAGACGACTTGCTGATCGACGCGGTCAAGACCACGGGCGACCTTGTGCTCGACCGACCGCTGTCGGAAATCGGCGGCAAGGGCCTGTTCACCAAAGAGTTGGACCGCGCCTTGATGGATCGGCGCATCGACCTTGCCGTACATTCGATGAAGGATTTGGAAACATGGCTGCCGGAAGGCATGGCAATTGCGTGTATTCTGCCCCGTGCCGATCCGCGCGACGCATTTATCGGTGCCACGGTGCCGCGTATGGATGATTTGCCGCAAGGGGCTCGGGTCGGCACCGCATCATTGCGTCGCCGTGCGCAGCTGTTGGCGCGGCGACCGGATTTGGATGTCGATGTCATTCGCGGCAACGTACAAACCCGCCTCGCCAAACTAAGAGCCGGCGAATTTGATGCGACGTTCTTGGCCTTGGCCGGCTTGGATCGGTTGGGCTGCCCCGAAGTCGCCACCGAAGTGATCGAAACCGATGTTCTGCTGCCAGCCTGTGCGCAAGGTGCCGTGGGTGTCACCTGCCGCGCCGACGATGAGGCGACGTTGGCATTGTTGGCCCCGCTGGATCATGCGCCGACCCGTATTGCGGTGATGTGTGAACGCGCGATGCTGGATGCGCTCGATGGCTCGTGCCGCACGCCGATTGCTGGCTTGGCCGAGATTGATGGCGAGACCATCCATTTGCGGGGTCTCGTCGCCCGGCCGGACGGCTCGGAAATTATTTCCGGCGCACGTGAGGGCCATGTTTCAGAGGCGGAAGAAATCGGTCGTCTGCTTGGTGAAGATTTGAAGGGCCAGACAGGACCTGGGTTTTTTGACGGCGGGCATTGATGCCGCGATTGCTGCTCACCCGACCTGAAGATGACTCTGCCGGATTGGCAGCCGCGCTTTCAGATATGGGCGTGACCGCGTTGATTGCGCCGTTGCTATGGGTTGAGAATGTGCCGGGTCCCATGTTTGACCTGGACAACACGCAAGGTGTTTTACTGACCAGCGCGAATGGCGCTCGTGCGATGGCAGCGCGCACCGTGCGCCGGGATATCCCGGTCTATGCGGTCGGCGATGCAACGGCGCGGATGGCTTCAAACTTGGGTTTTACGGATATTTCCAGTGCGCACGGCGATGTCGATGATTTGGCCAACTTGGTGCGCGAGCGATGCCGCCCGGACCAAGGTGTGATGTTTCATGCCGCCGGATCCGTCACCGCCGGCGATTTGGCCGCCATGCTTGCCCCTTTCGGCTTCCAGGTTCGCCGGGAAATGCTGTACGAGGCGAAAACCCCGGACACCTTGCCCGGCGTGGCTTTTCGTGCCCTCAAAGACGGCGTTCTTGATGGCGTGGTGTTGTATTCGCCGCGCACAGCCCGCACTTTTGATGCGTTGGTTGGCAAGGCTGGCTTGACGGATGCGCTTGCCGGGTTACGCTTGTTCGCATTGAGTAGAAATGTTGATGCGGCGACCACAAGTCGATGGGCGGAACGCATCATTGCCGAACAGCCGGATCAGGAATCCTTGCTGCATGCGGTGCGAGCTTGTTACTACTGAAGTGTTACCCCTGCAGATGCGCGACGGCATGATGGTATGTCGTTCTGGTGCTCGCAGGGACCGATACAAAATTCGCGCGCTTTGATACAGAGGGAAGACCCATGGCCGAGCCTTCGGAACCGAAAAAGCCGTCAGACAGTGATAAAAAGGCTGCTGATAAGGCTGCGGACAAGACAACCGGCAATCAGCCAGAGACTTCTGGCGCATCTGTGACGCCCTCAGCGGCGCCGAGCAAGCCGGCGGACGTGAAAGCTGCAGACAAAGCAACTGACAAAATGGGCACGTCCGCGAGCGCCGGGAAAACGAGTTCCGTGCCGGGCGCCGGCGCAACGAAGCCCGGCACGTCTTCCG
>Ga0129324_10001457_pt1 | contig 15190 bp, 13 predicted proteins | sample CPBDNA_7_FD_96879 | JGI IMG/M metagenome (GOLD analysis project Ga0129324, IMG submission 96879) | Freshwater to marine salinity gradient microbial communities from Chesapeake Bay, USA - CPBay_Spr_15_0.2_DNA | ecosystem: Environmental > Aquatic > Marine > Coastal | place: USA: Chesapeake Bay... | reverse complement strand
TTCTAAACCTAATTCTAAACCTAATTCTGTAGTTAAAAATCTGAAACAACCCTTAATTATATATAAAACAAGTTTCTGTATATATAAAACAAGTTATTTCATTTATAAAACAATTTAAAATTAAATTGATTTATAACTTAGCATAATGACTAATTATAAGATATTAAATAGCAAAATGAGTGACTGTAAACTGTCTACAGATAAACAATTAAATGAAATCAACCCTGATGAATATATTGAAGAACCCTGGGATATTATCGGCACCTACTTCAAGGGCAAGCATTTGCGACAATTGGTCAAGCACCAGATAGAGTCGTTTAATTTGTTTGTCAGTCATCAAATTCCTCAAACGATAGATATGTTCAATCCTGTTCCTATTCGGTCTGAACAAGATTATGTAAAAGAAGTTGACAAATACATTTTAGAAATGTTCATTATGTTTGAGAATTTCAAGCTGTACAGTCCTGAAGCCCACGAGAATAACGGCTCAACCAGTACGATGTTTCCAAAAGTTGCTCGCGAACGCAATTTCAGCTACTCAGGCAATATGACGATTGATATTAAAATTAAATACATTGTTCGTCGGGGTAAAATGCTGGAGTTGGAAGAAACTTTTTACAAAATCTTCCCGAATATTACAATCGGGAAATTGCCTATTATGTTGAAATCGTCAGTTTGTATATTAGAACATTACAAACACATTCCACACACGGTGACAGGTGAATGTAAAATGGACTCAGGTGGTTACTTTATTATCAACGGTTCGGAGAAAACCTGTATCGGACAGGAGCGAGCTGCGGAGAATCGGGTGCAGTGTTTCAACGTCGCCAAGAATAACAACAAGTGGAGTTGGCTGGCGGAGATTAAATCTGTCCCAGATTTCAAGTGTATTTCGCCGAAACAAATTTCTATGATGATGGCGTCTAAAAATAATGGGTTTGGGCACGGGATTTCCATACAAATCCCCCGTGTGAAAAATCCCATTCCTCTCTTTATCATCTTCAGGGCATTGGGTGTCATCAGTGATAGAGATATTTGTCAAACTATTGTATTGGATACCACGTGCAAAAACAATGAATTAATCATGTCCTGCCTTCAAGGGTCCATTGTGGAAGCGAATAAATTCTTGACTCAAGAAATCGCTATTAAACACTTGGTGGCTAATGTCATGTATACCCCGATTAATATGGACAAAGAAACGGGCATTCAAAAGAAGCACGAATTCGCATTAGACGTCCTGGATAATGATATCTTTCCACATTGTCGGACCAAAACACAGAAGATTCATTTCCTCGGGTATATGACCAACCGCTTACTACGTTGTTCGTTAGGTCTTGAAATCCCAGATGATCGTGACTCGTATATGAATAAACGCGTGGATACCACGGGTATTCTCCTGAATAATCTCTTTCGCAATTATTTCAATAAAATGGTGAAAGACATGCAAAAACAAATTATCCGGGAAATCAATACGGGCTCGTGGCGGTCTACTGAAGATTATAATTCTATCATCAATATGACGAATATTTATAAAATTGTCAGGTCCACCACGATTGAAAACGGATTAAAGCGTGCCCTTTCTACAGGGGATTTTGGTGTGAAACAAATAAACAGCAATAAAGTGGGGGTAGCTCAGGTCCTTAACCGGTTAACGTATATCTCCAGTTTAAGTCATTTACGGCGTATCAATACACCGATTGATAAAAGTGGCAAACTGATTCCCCCGCGTAAACTGCATCCGACGTCCTGGGGTTTCTTGTGTCCGGCTGAAACCCCAGAAGGAGGTAGTGTAGGCGTGGTGAAGAATCTGAGTTATATGACCCACGTCACCACATCCAGTAATAGCGATGCTTTATACGAGTATGTGGAACCGTATTTACTGCCACTGGAAGACATGTTGAAGAGTACTCCTAACGGTGCGAATATAACTGACCTGAGTACATTGGTGAAGCTGTATATCAACGGGGCGTGGTTAGGGAATGTGAAAGAACCGACGCAAGTCTATAATATGTTAAAGACCCGCAAGTGTAAAGGGATTATTAATATATATACCTCTATTACATTTGATGTTCGGCGTAAAGAAATTCGGGTATGTAATGACGCCGGCCGGCTCATGAGGCCTCTTCTTCGGGTTCGGAATAATAAACTTATAGTGACACCGGCCATCATTGAACGTATCCGGGCGCAAAAACTGAATTGGGAAGATTTGCTGACCGACTGTAAATTAGACGAAGCCATTATTGAATACGTGGATGCGGCTGAGCAGAATTACAGTATGATTGCGATGACACCCACCGATTTAACCGTCAGCAAAGACGAATTCGTGTACAAGTATACACACTGTGAAATTCACCCGAGCACCTTGTTCGGTATCCTCGCCTCTTGTATTCCCTTTCCGGAACACAATCAATCCCCAAGAAACACATATCAGTGTGCGATGGGCAAACAAGCCATGGGAATGTATGTAACAAACTACGATACACGGATGGATAAAACCGCCTACGTCCTCACTTATCCCATGCGTCCGCTTGTAGAAACCCGCATCATGAATATGATTGAACTCAATCAAATTCCATCTGGGTGTCAAGTTATTGTGGCAATCATGACTCACTCCGGGTATAATCAAGAAGACAGTATTCTCTTTAACAAGGGGTCTATTGATCGGGGTTTATTCCAGGCGACCATTTATCATACAGAAAAAGACGAAGATAAAAAAGTCAACGGCGACGAAGAAATTCGCTGCAAACCTGACAAGATGAAGACCAAGGGGATGCGGTTTGGGAATTATAATAAAGTCAATGAGAACGGGGTCATACCGGAAAATACTCTTGTAGAAAACCGTGATATTATTATCGCCAAGGTCGTGCCAATTAAAGACGCCCGCAATGACCACACGAAAGTGATTAAATACGAAGACCAAAGTAAAATCCACCGCACAACAGAAGAGACGTACATAGATAAGAATTATATAAACCGCAACGGGGATGGTTACAACTTTTGTAAAGTCCGTCTTAGGACCATTCGCAAGCCGATTATTGGGGACAAATTCAGTTCGCGCCACGGGCAAAAAGGCACAATAGGGAATATTATTCCCGAGTGCGATATGCCGTGCACCGCCGATGGGGTGAAACCGGACTTGATTATTAACCCACATGCGATTCCTTCCCGCATGACGATTGCCCAATTAAAAGAAACTGTTTTAGGCAAAACACTCTTGCAACTGGGGCTTTTTGGAGACGGCACAAGTTTCGGGAAGTTTGACGTCAAAGATATTTGCAAAGAGTTACAGAAAGTCGGCTACGAATCCAATGGCAATGAAATCCTATACAATGGGTTAACCGGTGAACAAATTGAGACATCGGTCTTTCTCGGCCCAGTGTTTTATCAACGCTTGAAACACATGGTGTCCGATAAACAACACAGTCGCAGTATTGGACCGATGGTGAACCTAACCCGGCAGCCAGCCGAAGGGCGGTCAAAAGATGGCGGTTTACGCTTTGGGGAAATGGAGCGCGACTGCATGTGTTCGCACGGGGCGTCCCGGTTTACCAAAGGACGGATCTACGATGCCTCCGATGCCTTTAGCGTCCACGTCTGTAAGAAATGCGGGATGATTGCTTCTTATAATGACGAGAAACATATCCACTTGTGTAAGATGTGTGAGAACCGGACGGACTTTGATTACGTGGAGTTGCCATACGCTTGCAAATTGATGTTTCAAGAATTGATGACGATGAATATCGCACCGAGGATAATGACATAGTTTAACACACACTTTTATCGGTAAAATAAATAAGAAAAAAAGTGGTCCAAACAATTATTTAGAGATTTTTATTAGTGTATATTATAATGAAATATGCGTATGTTACTAATTCCGGCGACGGTATTGTATCAATGTATTCTATTAATAGTGTGACTGGGGAGTTGACTCCATTATCACAACCAATCATTGGAACCGGAGTTAGCCCAGTTTCTATAGCTATTGCAACATTTAGCACTGCTGCTTATGCATATGTTGCTAATTATGGCGGCAATAACGTATCAATGTATTCTATTAATAGTACGACTGGTGAATTGACTCTATTATCAACTATTGACGCCGGAAATAACCCAGAGTTTATAACTATTGCAACATTTGACACTGCTGCTTATGCGTATGTTGCTAATGACAATACTATATCAATGTATTCTATTAATAGTACGACTGGGGCGTTGACTCCATTATCACCACCAACCATTGGACCCGTAAATAAGCCAAGTTCTATAGCTATTGCAACATTTGCCGCTGCTACTTATGCGTATGTTACTAATTCCAATGACAATAACGTATCAATGTATTCTATTAATAGTGTGACTGGGGAGTTGACTCCATTATCACAACCAACCATTGGAACCGGAGTTAGCCCAGAGTTTATAACTATTGCAACATTTAGCACTGCTGCTTATGCATATGTTGCTAATTATGGCGACAATAACGTATCAATGTATTCTATTAATAGTACGACTGGTGAATTGATTCCATTATCAACACCAACCATTGGAACCGGAGGTAAACCAGAGTCTATAACTATTGCAACAGTTGGAAATGTTGCTTATGCGTATGTTACTAATTTAGTTGGCAATACTGTATCAATGTATTCTATTAATAGTGCGACTGGGGTGTTGACTCCATTATCACCATTAAACATTGAAACCGGGGCGTCACCATATTCTACAACCATCGCGACATTTGGCGCTGATGCTTATGCTTATGTTAGTAATTATGGTATCAATAATGTATCAATGTATTCTATTGATAGTGTGACTGGGTTGTTGACTCCATTATCATCACCAACCATTGGAACCGGAAATAACTCAACTTTTATGGCTATATACAATACAGTACCTACGCCCACACCTACGCCCACACCTACGCCTACGCCTACGCCTACGCCTACGCCCACGCCTACGCCCTATAAAGAATGCACCGGGACACCGACACAATGGACAACCATAAGTGACATTACACTAATGAATAAAACACTCGCTGACGCGCCAATAACGATACCGACCGTATTAAACAGCATATCAGATCAAACCGCAATTCCGCTAGCAACTATGTGTGTGTCAGATGTGCGTGCGGGTAGTCTTATATTTACGGTCCAAATCGTCTACGGTTCAGAGGCGGAAGCCATAGAAGGTGCGGTCGCGATAGAACAAGTATTACTACCCGCGAACTTAGGACCGTATACGCTAATCACAAGAGTGATGCCGCCCCCCCCTACGCCTTCTCCGCCGATTAGTAACATTTGTTTTCCCGCCGGCACCCCTATTAAAACGGACCAGGGGATTGTCGCCATTGACCAAATTGACACCTCCTATCATACCATCGGAAACAAACGTATTTTAGACATTACGCAAACCGTCACACTGGACCGTTATTTAGTCTGTTTTCCTAAAAATTGTCTAGGAAGAAATCTGCCGAGTGCGGATACCATTATGACGAAAGAACATAAGGTCATGTATACAAATAAAATGCTACCCGCTTATAAATTTTTGAATATATCATCAAACGTCAAACGAGTGAAATACAATGGTGAAATTGTATACAATGTATTACAAGAAAAATACGGTATGATGAATGTCAATAACCTCACTTGTGAAACCCTCCACCCGGATAACTTAATTGCCAAAATCTATAAGAACCGCTTTACAGACGAGTACAACGATAGAGTTATTTATATAATGAACGACTCTTTAGAGAAAAGAAAGTATTATGAATATAAAACAATTGTGAACCGGATTCATACAACCTTTTAGGAAAATACAACCTTTTAGGAAAATACAACCTTTTAAGAAAAGGTTGGGCCAAAACAACCTTTAAAAAACAACCTTTTAAGAAAAGGTTGGACCAAAAACAACCTTTTTACCTAACCTTTTACACCTTTGGACATTTAAAACGCCGACTTGTTGGCAAGTTATCAGTCACAAAGGCAACGTTACAATGGACATTTAAAATGTCCAATGGTGTAAAACAATCTTAAAAAGGTTAGGTAAAAAATAAACATTAATTTATTTAACGGACGTATTTTAAATGTTTGGCCCAACCTTTTTTAAAGGTTGTATATATACAATGTCCGGCTTCTTCAAAGATAATCGTTTCCGAAGTATATTAGGCGGAGGTATTCCCGGGGGTCAGCCACGCTGGGGTTTAATTGGCGGGGGGGCCGGGGTTGATGGTGGTTCTGGCATGGAAGGTGGCAGTTCGCGTGCCACCGATCGCAACATTTTACGCCGTGGTATGGATAATGGGTATTCGCGCACGGCGGTTATCACTCCCTTTAGGGCCTCTTACAATGCCGGGGATACGGCGGGCACAATTAATACCAATCCTTCCCCCTCTATGCCGGGTTCCAATCAAGTGGGAAGCGCTCGTATTGCTACGCAGTTACATTCTTTTTTTGGAGGCATCAATAATAACGGTTCCGCTTTGTATTCTGGCAATCCCCGTTACGTGTATGATAGTTCAGATTATATTCGTTACAAGAAATTAATTGCGGAAAATAAGACGTATAATGATTACAGCTTTGGGGGTGATAATAGCAATGCATCTGCTACGGCACGTCGGAATGTTAGGCGTTTCTAAGTGTTTTTTAGGAAAAGCACGCCAAAAACAACCTTTTAGAAAAGGTTGGGCCAAAATTTTACTATGAATCAATTGAAAAATTATACAACGTACGTTATATAATTTTTGGTCCAACCTTTTTCTAAAAGGTTGTTAAAAGGTTGTTTTTTTTTAAAGGTTGTATATATAATGTTGCCTCAATCACCTTATAATGATTTCAATAACGCAATGGGACCGCCCACCTATGTAGCTTCTACAGTCGGTCCCGCAAGTATCCCTCTGAAACAATCAGATAACAACAATGAGACGCATGCCTCAATGGGGATGCCCTTTAAACCCAATACAATGGCTCAAGGTAATATGTTTTCCATGTTTAGGCGAGCTTATGTGAAAAAATCTGGAGGTGGAGAAGGGTTTTTTGACTCTTCTCAATACATCGCGTTAAAAAAAATTAATGCCACAGGGAAAAGTTCTACGAATTATCAAAATAGTGTAATGTCCTTTAGCGGAGTGGACCAGAATAGTGTTCGCGAAGCTAAGAAATATTGTCGGGCGGGTGGGTGCGTAGCCCCGAAGAAGAAAGGAGCAACCTTTTAGGAAAAGGTTGGGCCAAAAACAACTATGAATCAATTGAAAATTTATATAACGTACGTTTTATAAATTTTGGTCCAACCTTTTCTAAAAGGTTGTTTAAAGGTTGTTTTTAAATAAAAGTATAATATATAAATGAGTGAAATTTGGGGAAAAATTACAGATTCTTTTGATAAATTAAAGGAAAAGATTAAAAGTGTAGCGGCGAATCCTACACCTTCGCCTTTATCATCCAATGCTATGTCAATGCAAAATGGTGGAAAACGTAGGCGAAGTGGGTCCAAACGAAGTGGGTCCAAACGAAGTGGGTCCAAGCGCCAAAAACGCAAAACTAATAAGAAAGTGCGTTTTAGCAAGAAGAACAAAGTTTATACATATAAGCGTAAGTAAATATAAGCGTAAGTAAATATAAACGTAAGTAAATATAAAATAAAATAAATAATTTATATTTATTCATTTTCTCTCCTTAAACACTCTATAAAAGATATAAAATACCAATAAAGTTAAAGATGAATAGTAAAGTTTTATCATAGGATCTTTAGGCATCGTAGAAAAATCATACTTAATTTCACTAGATTTCTTCGTGGGTTTGCTTGTTGGTTTCTTATCAATACCATATTCCGAAAAATCATAGGCTGTATCATCATAATCTTTTTCTTCATTAAATGCTTTATCAATATATTTCTTATTATTCTTGTTTTGATATTCATTATATTCCTGTGCATCACTCATAGTGGTAAAAGTCTCCCGACAGGAATTACCAGACACCGGATTTCTTTTATTCGGAAACCAACACGCACTCATTACACCAATATCAGCATTCGTCACATATCTTGGTTCCGTGTTGTAACTCTGTATACCATTCACATCAACTGTCTCCATTTTAATAGATTGACATTCAGGATTGGGACCACTCATAAATGCCCCAAACATTTGCAATGGGTTAATCTGTCCCAAATTACTTAAAGTCCCTGGAATTAATCCTCTAAATTCGGTGAAATTAACATTTCCTAGACCTTGAGAAATAAATGGAATACTACCATCCGGCACATTATTCACATAGAGTGACCGAGTGACTAGTTCACCAGAAGCGGTGTCTTTACATTTTGCTCCCGTTGTTAAAAAGAATTTATTCCCTAAAGGTCCTCCTGTTTTAGATGCCGGGCTATCTCCGGAAGAAAGAAGAGAGACATATGAAATTAGTCCTGCAATATCATTCGTAATAGCACTAATACTACCATCGGAGCTCATCCCCAATTCTGCAGGAGTGTTAATGAAATTAAAATATTTATAGTCGGGTCCTAAAAGTTTTTCTTCTAGACCTTTTGCATCTTTTTTAACATTTTCAAAGAAATTAGACATATCCTAATATTACTATACATTTTAAAACCACCTTCTCTCAAAAAGGTTGTTACACCTTTAGACTTTTACACCTTTAGACATTTATGTGAAGGTGTGAAAGAATGTTTCTTATACTTATTCTAATCCTGATGCTGTTGGTATTGGTTCATTAGAGTTCGGGTCTCGTCCTGTCAATTGTTGCGACGTGACGGTCAATTGATCACCAATGCCTCTAATCGCAGTAGAATTGTTATCGGTTTCAGAGCTTAATGTAGTGACTTGTTCTTTTAATCCATTTAATTTATCTACTTGGTCTTTTAAATAACTTATATTCGCCGCATTTAACTTTGCTAGGTATAAGGAGTCTTGATTTAATCCCGGGTCCGTATAGCGAATTGTATCACTACTTAATTCCATGTTTTCTAAACCCTCGCGAATTTGCCACCCCATATAGATGAGAAAACGTTTAAACCCCCGCAACAAACTTAAAATAATTAAAACAGATAATAAAATAATTAAAACATTAATTAAAAGCATACTTCTATCTTTCTCTATATATACACAACTTTTTATAAGCGCAGCAAGTAGAAAAAAGGTTTGACCAAAAAGACAACCTTTAAGGAAAACAGTGGGGCCGAAAAATTATATGTTCGTGATACGAATTAATTGTAAAATTTGGCACAACCTTTTCTAAAGGTTGTATATATATGAGCTTTAATAGACATACTGAAATTATCTGGAAAGGGGTTTCTACCAATAGTGCAGTGCCCAATTTTTCGCGTCCTCTTGACGGTTCTGAAGAATATCCCACTGGACCCGATTTTGGCGCCCGACCTATCAAACACTGGCGCAAGCAGTTAACTACTGTTAAAAGCAGCTCCCGAGGACGTGCCGGGATCGGTATGCCCATGGATTTTCCTGGTGGGTCTGTTTATTTAGGCAATACAGAGACGAATACCGATTGTATCACGTGTGTGACGAATCTTAATGGCAATGAAACCACCGCCTTAAAAGAAAATATAGTTAAATACGATAATACCGATTTTACATCTAATCCAGAAGATTTCTTTTATAATTGTGTAGAAGATAAGCCTGTATGTGTCGCATGTAACCCGGTTAATAATATTATCAAACCAGCGACCACAGTCTTGAGCAAAAAATACTACACAGATACCAAAGGTTACCTACAGAGTCGCTGTCTACGTTATGACCAAAAACTATCTGTCAATCCCATGCCAGGTGTAAACTATTTCGGTGCCAATGGTGAGCCTTTATATCCGACGAATGGTATCAATGGTCCCCAAGTGCGGAGCACGCAGAACTGTTTTACCAAGTGTAACACGTGCACAGGTTGTCCGACGTGTACCAATTGCGATGTTTCGTGCGCAACATGTAATAGTGCGGCATCGTGTTCCATTTGTAATACGAATAATACCTGTACCACGAAACCGAGTATAACTATTTATAAGCCTAATAATCAACAGTTCGCCGTCCAAGGTGCTGTGTCTTCTAGTGCCCGAATTGACCGTTTAAAATACAATACTATTACCACCAACGGTGGGTCGTTTTATTCAGCTTGGGGTGCAGCCGGAGCGAATGCTGGACGGTATCAAGGCACCATGAATGGTCCGTATTTCTTAAAAAATAAATTTAATAAATGTGAACCATCCCAGTACCATATTAATGGTAATAAACGTATCTGTCCCCCACAACCTTTAAACTAAGCAAAGCGATGTACCTTAAAAGTTTTCACAGGTTTTTATTCTGTTCTAATTTTACCCACACACGTTCATCTTTACTGATAGAAAGTAACCCTTTGATAGTAACATTATATTCAGGAAACGGAATATTTAATTCTATTCTCTCCCCTTTTTGAATATACATTTGGAGTTGTTGATATAAAACCTTAATACTGGCATACACTGTAGGGTTCAAGCGCAGTTCTTTCAGTTTCAGTAAAATGGGCTTCACTTCATTTTGTCGGTCTATTTGACTTCGCATTTATGTATGATATATAAATACTTTTATATCATATAATGAGAAAAATACCAAATAAAAAACCCTTACCCAAGTTTTTAGCAATTTTTTAAGCAAGTTTTTAGCAATTTTTTAAGCAAGTTTTTAGCAATTTTTAAGCAAGTTTTTTATTCGTTTTTATAGTTCAGTAGTGTTGCATTGATTTTCTCCCACGCTGCATAGTCGTTTGCGCGTAGCTCCCGTTTCTTTTCTTCAAAACTTGCAGTAATGCCTGGCATGATTTTTTCACCTTATTCAACTGTCACCGGTTTAAAGTTGTTAGAGCTAGAGAGAGGGCGATACTCAAATAATGATGGATACCCGAGAATAACAAACTCCGCATCGTGGGGCAAATTTTCCTTAATTTGGTTATAGAATGTCAAGGCTTTTGCTTACAATACATTTACAACTAGTTTGCCAGGCGTATTCTGCTCCAAGTACAACCGGATATTCTCATTCTTTTCAAATGTCTCTGTAGAACAGTCTCCCATGCCCCCGGAAAAAGAGCTAGTTGCATTGTTGTAATGTTTCCAATACCCCAATGGAGATAGATTGGCACGCGTGTACTCGCAATTGTAAATAATATCAGTGCCAGAAATGACCCGTGGTACTAACTGTTCTACAACGAATTCGTTTTCGTGTAAAATATTATAATGGGCCCGAATTTTGACAAAGAGAAAGCGCTCCCGCTCACCCGCAATAGCCAAGGAGAGCAAGTCTTTCTCTAAACCGCACAAGACAAACAAGTCCACGAGTTCTTTGCTCTTGGTCAAATCTTTCTTAGGGTCTCGTGAAGTAAAGAGACGGTGATTGGCGGTGATATAGGTTACCCATAACACATCCGGACTAATGTCTCCAGCATCCAGCATTTCTTTCACTTGCCCTTCATCTTTTCGTAAGAGGGCGTTTGTAAGTTGTTGATATTTTTCAAACAACTTCTTTCCTGTTGTGTGTTGACTTTTCGCACGAACGTCTTCCCAGACGATGATGGCGGCATCAATCTGATTGTTAATGAAGCTGACGCATTCTTTAAATGTTTTATATTGAAGCGCTTCTTTTCTTTCTTGAAAGAAGCGTTTAAAGAGTTCCGGCATCGCTTCTTGGACATAAAGAGGGTCAGTTTCCGGTCGGGGAACCAACGTAAATGCGAATTCACTAATATCAACGCGTGTACTCGCTGGAGTCATCATGTTCACACGTAAACTACCGCCTGCAAGTGCTTCAAGAGCCAGTTCGTCGGTAATATTTTTCACTTCAACGACAACCTGGTCACATTTGCCACTTTCGCCGTTGTATTGAAATGTGGTCTGGAAAAAGCCTTCTTCGTAAATCCCAAATTTGTCTTCATCGTTCGGGTAGTAAGACTTAATTACCGTTCGGATGGTTTTCAAATCACGCCCGTTGAAAAGGTGGAATTCATCATCTTTTTTTTCACCAAAATCAACTTTCATCAAGGTGAACATATGATTTTTTTTTGCGAAGGGAGCAAACAAGTCGTCATGCATGGCGTACTCGGCCTCTTCGCCTCGCATTTCAAGGGATTTGCCTTGGTAGATTTTACTCAACCAATTATAGTGGCCTTTACACATAGAAATCTTTACAACTTCGTCGGGCTGATGATGACCTTTAAAGTCGCGGAACATAAAGGTCACATCAAATTCCTCTACATGGAGGCTACAGTCGCCGTATTCACGGGCTTGGCATTGCTTCGCTTGGAAAGAAGACATCTTCTTTACTTTAAATTGGTATCGGCTTGATTGAAACTTTAACGGCTTGATTGAAACTTTAATGGCTTGATTGAAACTTTAACGGCTTGATTGAACTTGTTTGAGAAATACTATTACATTTAAAGTTATAAGCCATTTCAATTTTAAAATTTCTCTGTGTGTTTTAATAATTTTTTTACATTTTTTGCACATTTACACCTGTTAACACTTGAAAATGCGAAGGTGTAACAAAATTAGTCTATTAAAACCGTTTAAACACAGCATCTGAATATATAATAGTTAAAAAATGACTACTCCGAATGTAGGCACACACGCAGTAGGCACACACGCAGTAGGCACACACGCAGTAGGCACACACGCAGTAGGCACACACGCTGCAGAACGTTTTCCTCTCAAAAAACATTCTAGTCAAGAAAGTATACAAGAAATTTCATCAGTGACCAATGGTAAAATTAATCTTCAATACATTGCGGTGATGATGCAAACCATTGAGAACCGCAAACATACGTGGTCTAGTTTTTTGGAAGGTCCATTAGAAAGTGACATTATAAAACAAATCATCGGGAAAGATGGGCTGCATTTAAAGATTTTTACCACTAAATATGGCCTAGATTTAATCTGGTATGACCGAGCCTCAAACCGTTTTCTATTATGGGGACCAAAAGTGTCGCTAATCAGTGCGTTGCATGCATTAAAACGCCAAATTAACCGGTTTATTATAAAATACGAACAACATACCGCTGCGGTAAATTGTTTGGACCAAACAATGAATATTGTGAGACTACGGTCAGATGACAATGAATGTGATGTGGAACAACCCAAACAGAAAAAACTCAAGAGAAATTAATATACAATATTATCATTTATCCATTTCTTAATTGTCGCATATTTAGGTGTCATAATCGCATTTATACCATTCATATAATCTTCATAATGTTCAGGTGTTTTTTCCACCAACAATAAAGTATGATAAAGAATATTCAACTCCTGTATGGAGTAAATATCCCTGATTTTAATAAAGACTTCATCAATATCTTTTTTAGAATTATCTGTCTGATTTGCGTGATTTCCAAATAATTCGGGCTTCTCTAGTATTGTGCGATACATTTGTAATGTATGCAATAAAGACGCTTGTTCCACATTCGCATACGTTTGTAATAAATTATCAATTCCTAATTTCCCAAGTTTAATCAATAAATCAAATAAATTTCTGAAATCATCATTTTCTTCACGTAAATAACCATAGAAACGATTGAAACGAATAATTGCATTGAATAAGAAAAACACATCATCCCGTTTATCATGATTGTATGTACGGAGTAAGCCTTGCGACCAATATGTTGTTTGAATAAAAATCAAATTATTATTAATAGATAATTTACTACCTTTCGGATAAAATGCGAGAAAAGCTATTTGAGTCATCGCTTGCAAGGGTTCCAAAATAATATCAAACCGTTCTTTCTTGTGATCTTTTTTAAAGATATTATATAAATTTATTAAGGTATCCATATATATATAAAATAAATAGGGTTTATATATATTTTCTGTACAATCTTATCCTGTATCTAACGTGTATATGCAGATGCACTAGTATACTGTTCTGTATTCATACTTATATTAAACACTGGTGCTGCTTGTCTTTTCATCAAGAAGATATTATTCGGCTGGACAGTCTCATGATAATCTAGTTTATATTGTTGACACCAATTAATGCATTTTTGCACATTATTTTTTTTAATCAACTCTAATTTTTCATACTTAATATTGTCTATTAAATTTAGAGTGGAACCAATATTTTCTATTTGTTGCTGGCCAAAAATTGCGTTATATTCTTCAACTTTGTTGACAAAATAATACGGTAATTCATACGGAAATAAGCAGTCTAGGCGACCATTTGTGAGGTGAAGTTTATTCATGATTTTATATAAAAAATTAATCATTTCTTGTCGCATTATTTCGTCCAATTTAAATTTTTTACAAATGATGTATTTCTCGGAATTGGCGTAACGACTTGTATGAGGTTTAACAAAATGCACTGTCTCGTACATATTAGACAATAAATAGAGAATATCCAAAGATATTTTCGTAAACGTATCAAACATTTTAATAATAAAAGTGCCGCCGCGTTTTTGCATTGCAACTGCGAAGCTGACTTGACACAGAATGAGCGGAGCACTCACGATTTCTTGAGAGAGATAATGGACGGAGAAATCAAACCCACCGTCACCTGTTATTAATTCCATTTCGCCTTTATAATATTTATAACAATGCAATAAATTAGTTGGATTCATTAAATCGCCTCGTTCATCTTTACCTTTCTCAATAATAACATTCTTGTGTTCTGCGAGGAAAACTTTACTTTTGCGCCAGCCAGGTACATTTTGATTATGTTCTTCAAGCAAAGTCATCCCATAATAGATATCGTTTGGATTATTCCGTAAAAAGAGTAAGGCCTCTATGAACCCACCTGGACCCTCAGCTAAATGAAAACTCTTACATTTTTCAATTGGCAAATCAGATAAAATATTCAACATATGACACATTTCTACCATTTTAAAAAAAGAACGTGATAAAGGTTTATATTGACAGATTGCATTGCGGGAATTGGGCACAGGTGTGTGAATAAACTCGTAAGGATTTGTATATTTTTTATATTTATCCCACGCATTCTCACATTCATCAATTTGTCCTTTTAATACGTTTAAATAACTCAACAGAGTTTTATTAATCCGGACTGCTTGTCTTTGTTCATGTGTGAAATCATAATTTATATCTTTTAAAAAATCTTTTGTATTTATAATTGAGGGTAAAAGATAAGAACTCATATAGGTGTTAATTAATATAAGAAAGAGTATTTATATACTTTATAAAAACTACATATAAAATGCCACACTTTTAAAAGTGTTTTTTT
>Ga0129324_10001455_pt1 | contig 15202 bp, 14 predicted proteins | sample CPBDNA_7_FD_96879 | JGI IMG/M metagenome (GOLD analysis project Ga0129324, IMG submission 96879) | Freshwater to marine salinity gradient microbial communities from Chesapeake Bay, USA - CPBay_Spr_15_0.2_DNA | ecosystem: Environmental > Aquatic > Marine > Coastal | place: USA: Chesapeake Bay... | reverse complement strand
AGGAACATTTCTCACCAGCACGTTAGGGCTCATACCCTCACCGTAGCCTGGGTGATTGCGTTTTGCAAGCACTGATGTTTTCGCCTGTGTCATGCTCGAACGGTAGTCACTCGAGCGATGCCGCAGGGGCGAAAAATCAGATATGTGGATAACTCCCGGGCGTTATGCCTGGGGAATCCACTTGATACTGCACCCAATAGCGCGTCGATGGGGCAGGGGGACTTCTACACCCTCCAGGGTCAGATCTAGCGCTCGAGTGAGGTGATCCCCGGTGAGGGGAACACCGTTCTTCGGCGAGGACTCATCGAAGGCCCCCCGATAGACCAGCACGTTGTCTCGATCAAAGAGGAAGAAATCCGGCGTGCACACAGCACCGAGGTGCTTAGCGAAAGACTGGTCACGGTCCTGGAGATAAGGGAAGGTCCAGCCAGCTCTGCTGGCTTGGTCCTTCATTCCCTCGGGTCCATCCTCTGGATACGACTCCACATCATTGGAGACAATGCCTCGAATGGCCACGCCTTTGGCCATATAGGAAGACGCAACCTCGCCGAAGAGGCCCTCTACGTGCTTCACATAGGGGCAGTGATTGCAGACAAAGGCAATAAGGGTGGCGACAGCTCCCTCGCTTCGCACAGAGACCAAATCTCCGGAGGAGTCAGGTAGTGAGACATCAGGCAGAACAAAGCCCAAGGGGGTGTCGGGAGATTCAGTAGCCATACGCATGGTCCTTTCCAACCCCGACGCTACCAAGCTCCCCTGACAGGGCTGACCCCGATAGGCATGTTAGAGACTGGTCACACACAGACCCGGTCCCCCGAACAGTCTCCGTATGGTGTGCGTTCCTGTCCAAGCGGCAGGATAGGGGCCGGGTCGCGCCAAAGCTAATACTCCGCTGGGTGACTAGTCAGAGTAGCTGTGAATAGCGGCCACCATGGCTTCCGAATTGTCTTTCAGTGATCCTCGGTGGAGGGCTCCACCCACGAGCGATGCCGTATCCGTTCCGTAAAAGTCCAACATTTCCTTAATGCGCTCAACCGTCATTCCCCCAGCGGGAGATATCCACGTTGGTTTCAGGTTGCCAAGCTCTTTTCTCGCCGCTTTCGTAATCGACAGACATTCATCTGGAGTGAAGGAAAATCTTCCCCCAAAGTTGGGAAAGATTGAGATGTCCGCACCGGCTAGTCGCATCAAGAGCCCAAACACGATGTCATGCGCCATCCCGTGCTGAGGAGGCGTCACAAAAGCACCCAATACCGACGGGTGGCCCATAATGGGCAGGGCAAGCTCATCATCTTCCGCCAGGACTCGCATGATGTCGAAGCCGGAAATCCCTGGCAAAACTAGGAGTGACTTTGCACCAAGAGCCTTTGCAACATGCGCAGCCTCGTGGATTTGATCGGCCTGTAAATTCATGCTCGGGGCATAGACGCAATTGCCACCGCTGATGGCATTTGCTTCCGCAACTGCATCAGAGACGAGCTCAACCCTCTCCCGCCACAGAGACCATGGTTGATTTGCAAGCGAGTGGTCGTCCTTAATCGTGTCGAAACCCGCCAATGCAATTGTCTTGGCCATCTCTGCCAATTCAGCTGACGAAGAGCCCATTGGTTTTAGCGCGGTTGAGACGAGCGCTCGAGACGGAGCCTGGAACATCGTCCTAAGACCATCGATTCCAAATCTTGGCCCCCGGAACTTAGCCAGCAATTCGGGAGGAAGTTCTACTGCGGTTGCGCGAACTCCGGGGAGCATCGAAACGTTCCCCCACAGCACATTGACCAGCTGAGGTAGCTCCCCTCCCGCGTTCCGTTGGTCGTAGGAAATCACAGCGGTCGTGAGCCCCTCACGGGTGGGGCTGAGAGTTTCGATTTTTCCCACCACTTCGTCTTGAATCCACTCAGCGGCTAGCTCAGCCGGAAATTCGATTGACTGCTCCACACAGATTGCCTCAGCCACCTCTCGAGCGCGGTCTCCCGAAATTTCATAAGTTACAACGATCTTTTCCGTCATCACAGTGCCTCCACTTTCGCCGAGCTGTGGACGCTAACCACGCGACTGCTTTCCAGATCGGCAGGCTTAATATCAAGAGTCTTCCCAAGAAGTTTTTCTACGGAGCTCACGAGAGCAATCGCATCGAGCCCTAACTCCTTCATCAAGTACTTTTGAGAAGCACCGTGAGCATAGGTGTCAGGTATGCCAATTCGGATGAGTCGAGACCCAATCCCGTTCTCTGCCATCACCTCGGCTACTGCAGACCCGAGACCTCCCACAACGGTGTGGTTTTCCATCGTTATCACTCCCGAGGAAGACTTTTTCAAAGCGTCGAGGACCTGGGGATCCGTGAAAGGCTTGAGTGTAGAAATGTGAAGGTGATGAATTTGAACCCCCTTCTCCTGAAGGAGAGGTACCGCCCTGAGGGCCTCTTCTGTCATGATTCCTGAGGTCAGGAGAGTGATGTCGCGTCCTTCAGAGAGCACCCTCGCCTTGTTGAATACAAATGGCTCTTCTTGGGGGAAGATTCTTGACACTTCGCCCCTCAAAGCCCGAATATAAACCGGTCCAGCGATGCTGTGGGCGACGTCAAAAATTGTCTCAGCCTCGGTTGCATCGCCGACCTCCAAGATGGTCATATTCGGAACGGCGCGGAGCACAGCGATATCTTCAATTGCTTGGTGGGTCACACCTCCGGGCGTCATAATCCCCGGGAGAAACCCAACAAGCCTGACGGGTAAGGCTGGATAAGCGACTGACATCTGAAGTTGATCCAGCGGCCGACGATAGAGAAAAACACAAAACGTGTGGAGCCACGGCTCAAAACCCTCCCGAGCAAGTCCCCCAGCAAAACCGAGCATGTTTTGCTCGGCCATTCCCATCGAGAAAAAACGGTCCGGATAAGTGTCTCGCCATTTTCCTACTTCGCAGGAGTTGGTCAAATCCGCTGAAAGCACCACAACTTCCGGCCTGTCCTTGGCCCACTTAATGAACGAGTCCTGGTGGGGTCGGGTAACAATTTCGTAGCTCATGCCATCATCCCTTCAAAAACGTCCTGATACTTCTGGCGCTCGTCGTCACTGGAAAATCGCAAATAGTGAAGAACCGGATATCGCTCCTGCAAGAGCGGTAGCCCCCTCGCGGGGTCCGTGTAACAGAGAACCATCACAGGTCGATCACTCTCTGCTCTTCCGGCCTGCAAAAGAGCAGGGATGTCATGCCCATCAATTTTCCGAACGTCCCAGCCGAACGCCTCGACGCGTTCATCAAGTGGCTCGATGTTCATGACGCTCTCCATTGGACCATCGCATTGAGCGCCATTGACGTCCACAATCACCCGAATCCCATCAAGTTTCCAATGGCCAATGGCGTTCAAAGCCTCCCAAGTCTGGCCTTCTTGAAACTCACCATCACTCATAAATACCCAAGTGCGCCCAGTGTCACCTCGAAGTTTTCGGGCAAGAGCGATTCCTCCTGCTTGGGAAATCGCTTGGGCCAGAGACCCAGTCGTTGTCTCAAACCCGGGTGAATGTTCCGCCCCAATCATCTCCACTGTTGACCCGTCTCGATTAAACTTCTCTAGCCCGTCCTCCTCGAGGCGGCCCATTTCTATGAGGGCAGCGTAGATCACCAATGCGTAATGGGCGGGGGACGAAATGAGTCTGTCAAGATGGGGCGCTTTGTCACCGTGAAAGATTGCGCCCGTTGCAGCGTGGCCTCCGCCGACCCGCGGAACCCCTGAAAATTCGGCTGGGACAAGCGCCCCATCAGTCGGCCCAAGGGTCAGCAGGCTGTAGTAAAGAGTCGCGAGAAGTTCGGCTGACGAACATGCTTGAGACATATATCCGCCGTTGTTGGCGAGAGTGTGAGCCAGCACTCGCTGGCGTATGCCGCTCGCAATTCTCTCAATTTCCCGAATTTCAGAGAGTGAATCTCCCATGTGCGTGTTCCTCTCCTGCACAGTTCTTTCTGCGCATTCCGGTAAATCGATAGTTCTGTTTTGCTTCTCAACCAGAGTGCCTGGCGAGCACAAGCTTTTCGACTCAACTTCTCAAAAACCCTACCGCAAAAGCGTACATTCTTTGCAAGTAGTGTACTTTTGTTCACACACCCTCGAGAGGAAAATAATGGACTGGAGCTCGTTACAGCTCACGACAATCAAAGAATTAGTGGAAATTTGCAGGGACGTAGTCTCTCGGGAACTCACCCTGGCTAGCGGAGGAAACCTTTCGGCGCGGGATCCAGAGAATCCTGAGCAGTTCATCATTACTGGGATGGGCACCTGGTTTGACCGAATTGAGGCCGGAGAATTTAGCCTGATGAATCTTGGCGGTGACCACATCGGAGGCGTTGCGCCGTCAAGTGAGTGGAAGCTTCATCACCGCACCTACAGAACAAGACCTGATGCAAATTCGGTCATGCACGTTCATCCTCAGTTTTCGGTTCTCGTGGACGCTCTAGGGGAGCAGGTTCGACTCATAACCTTGGACCACCAAAGCTACGTGAAGTCTGTGGGGCGTGTCCCGTTTGCACCCAACGGCTCAGACGAGTTGGGGGACAGCGTCGCACGACAGTTCTCTGACCACAACTGCGTCATCCTCGGGCACCACGGCTGCGCCACCGTTGGCGACACCATTGCGATGGCATACAGGCGGGTGTTGAATCTCGAAGAAGCCGCAGCGAACACCTACAGGTGCATTGCAATCGGAAACACCACGGCCGCATTTCCCGCAGAACACCAGCTTTCTGTCCATCAGTAAAGTTGAGACTTGGTCGAAAGGGGTGAAACGTGCTCGGACGCGTAGCCGAACTGCATTACAAGCACGGCTTTACTCATCAGGAAGTTGCTGACCTCCTTGGGCTCTCGCGCGTGCAAGTGACGCGAATGTTGGCCAAAGCCCGCGCCGACGGGATTGTCGAAATTCACGTCCACAGCGACGAGCCAATCTTTCCGGTTGAACAACAAGCTCTTGCCAAAAAATTTGGACTGAAGCTCGCAGCTATCGCACCCTCGTTCCCCGATCATGAGTCCACGCTCAGGTCCATTGGAACGGTTGGAGCAAGCGTCCTCAAGTCACTGCTCAAACCCAAAATGACGGTTGCGGTCGGACTGTCGAGTACTTTGGCAATAATTGCGAGTCAACTGAAAACTGATGTCGAAGATGTCATGTTTGTTCCTGCGATAGGAAGCAGGCCCTCGGCAAGCGGCGGAGTCAATCCCCACCAGGTTGCAGAGTTGTTCGCTGAGGCTGTGGGCGGTAAAAGCGTGCATCTCCCGGCACCCTTCATTACTGCAACCAGGGAATCCGCAAAGATGATTTCAGAGGAGCCTCAAATAGAAGAAATCCTCAATCAAGCACGTGCAGCCTCATTGGGGCTTTTTGGGCTAGGGGGAACTCAGCGTGGCACAGGAATCGTGATGGATGAGTTTGCGTCAGAACCGGACATTTCTAAACTTTTTGATGATGGCGTCGTAGGCGACATTTCGGCCGCTTTTTTTAATTCCAAAGGTCGGTCAGTTAAGAGTTCAATTAGCGACCGAATCATTGGTTTGCCGCTCGAAGACATCATGAAGATTCCAAACCGCGTAGCGTTCGCTGGCGGACCGGACAAGTTGGAATCAATCTCGGGTGCTCTAGCCGGAGGTATCGTCACATCCCTCGTGACCGATCAAAACACCGCCACTAGGCTCCTGGCTCTTTGACATCGAGACAGCCTCTAGCTCTTCGCTAGCCATTCCCTTACGTGTTCACTTGCCAATCTCGAGTGCTCGATCACAACGTCATCAGAGGCACCTGCGACATGGGGCGTAATCGTAAGATTGGGTAACTCGAAAATGGGATCATCGAGCGCTGGAGGCTCATTCCAATACACATCGATGCCAGCACCCTGAATTTTCTTGTCTCTGAGGGCTGACATCAAAGCCTCCTCGTCGACGATGGCAGCCCGGCCCGCGTTTATGAGAAAGGATGTCGGCTTCATCAGGTCGATTTGCTTCTGGGAAATCAATCCAATAGTCGATTCCATTAATGGTGCGTGGACAGTAACGATGTCCGAGCTCGTCATCAACTCATCTAGGCCGGAAAGCTGTCCTAGCTCGCCAAGCTGCTCCTGAGTGAGGAAAGGGTCAAAGATGAGACACTCCATCCCGAATCCCTTTGCCCTTTCTGCCATCCTTCTGCCGATTGCTCCTCCACCAATGATTCCCAGCGTCTTTCCCTTGAGTGCCATCCCGCGGAACTCCCGATAGGGAAAGTAAAGATCCTCTGGCGTCCACTGACGTGAGCGCATCCAGGCCTCCGAAGCAGATACCTTGCGAATAGTGGAGAGCATGAGCCCAAAAGCAAAATCTGCAGTCACATCTGCGTTACGGGCCGGAGTGGTCCTGACCTCGATAGATCTGTCAGCGCACGCCTCCAAATCCACGTTCACGGGCATGGCTCGGCACGTCACTATTAGCTCCAAATGAGGTGCCAAATCAAGTGAAGCCCGGTCAACAAGATCAATTTCCGTGATTAGGACGCTCGCCTCGCCTAACGAATCTCTATGCTCACCCGAAGAAAGACTCACCCCATGCTCAAGGGGTGTCCGGTAGACCATGCTGCATTGATCTGCAAGGTCTTCTGCCACCTCGGGTGAAAACGGCGCGGTCACAACGACTAATGGTTTCGACACCTTCACCTAAAACGCTCTCTTTCCTTGATTCTCTGGCCCTCTGCTGACCAAACCGGCAACAACGCTTGAATTGCGGACGCAAAGAGCGAATAACGTTCCCGAACCTGAGTTCCCTCCTTGTCGGGGTGAACACTCTGTTGAGGACCATCTGCATGGGTTGCGGTCACTCCCAATTTCTGGAAAACCAGCTTCGCAACACCTTTTGCCCCCAAATCACTTCGCCCATCAACCAGGAGTGAACTATCCAGAACGTTCGCTACCTGGGATACCCATGCCGGCGCCTGGGAACCACCTCCAGTCAGAACCAGCGAGGAAACCCTGGGAGTGTTTGTCTGTTTAAGTACCGATTCAATTCCCCATCTCAACGAAAAGCTGATTCCTTCGCTCACTGCTCGGGACATCCGACCCTTGTCTGTTTTCGTGTCTATGCCAAGAAAGGCCCCAGTTGCATGCGGCGCTAGAACTGGAGCTCTCTCGCCTTGCAGGTAGGGAATGAAAACCTCAGAGCCATCTGGCGAGCTCACTACGTCCGACCAAAACTTCGCAAATCGATCAGACCCGCTGTAGCCAGCGTGGTCGAGATACCAATCAAGAGTTGCTGTCCCGGAGCTCGAACCCATCACTCTCAGCTGCGAATCATCAGGAAGAAAAATGGTGGCTCCCGCAGGTTCATCACCCGGAGAGACCCGTGGTGTCACCGTCATCGATATTGCTGTCGTACCAAGAACGGCCAGAATATCTCCCTGGCTTCCCAGATTGGAGCCCCAGAGCATGGCCACGACATCGAGTGCTCCCTGGAAAACGGGGGTTCCCTCTGGGATTCCTGTGAGACGAGCCGCCTCTTGGGTTACGTGCCCCACGACTTCCCCAGAATCGACAATGCGCGGCAACCGCGACACAATCTGTTCGCACCCCAAACGATCTGCGGCTTCTTGAGAATAGGTGCCTGTTTTAGGGTCAAAAAAAGGAATGCTCGCGTCGGTCGGGTCCGTGACCGCAACTCCGGTGAGACAGAAATTAAGAAAATCTTTAGCGCACAAAACCTGGCTTAACGACAAAGCCTCGTTAGGGCTTGTGTTCATGAGCCAGCGCCATACAGCAGCCTGAGAGCCTGGCCAAAGAACCGTGCCGAATTGTTGGAAATGCGCCTCAATGAGGCCCAGAGTGTCCCAGGAGTGGATCACTTGGGCGGCTTCCGCACTGTTCCACAAATACGCGCGTTTTGCGGGTTCACCATTCTGATCGATACCCCACAGCCCGTCGCCCTGGCCCGTAATGACCACGCCCTCAAGTTTGCTATCGCTATGTTCCTCTACCAGCTGAGAAATCACGTTGGCCGTAGCAGCCCAGAATTTTGTCGGTGAAACTCCCGGTTCTCCATCGTCCGGCACTGGGCTTGAAGCTTCGCGAATAACTCCCTCAGAATGCGAAACCAAGAATGCCTTGATCAGTGAAGTTCCTGCATCAACCGCGACGACGAATCCAGTCATGCGCGTGACTTCTTACCCAGGCGATCAAACCATGCCTCCACCCGAGGAAGTCGCTGAGACACAAGAAGTGCCAACGCAATCGCAATTACGAGGATTACGCCTTTCAGTGCCGCCTTGACGTTAAAGTCGATACCCAAAAGATCGAGCCCAGTTCCAAGTGTCACGAGGAATAAAACACCCACAAGAGTGCCCGGAACGTTCGGTCTCCCATCACGATGCATTGACGCACCAATAAACACGGCCGCGATCCCATCGAGAAGATACGAGAATCCAGCGAGCGGCGTATAAATCCGAAGCCCTGAACTCAGGAGGATTCCACCGATTGCCGCCGTTGCCGCGGAGCCGACATAAACCCAAATCCGGTACCGCTCGGTGTTTATTCCTGCAACCCTCGCCGCGGTTTGCTGCATCCCCAGCGAGGAAATCCGTCGACCATGAGTCGAGAGCTCGAGTACCACAAAATAGACAACAATCAGAGCGATCCCGATCCACAAAATCATCGACATCCCGAAGAACGAACCCTGCGTCAGAGCGACAAAACCCTCAGGGGCTTGACGATAGTTGATATTGGCTCCGCCTCCTGTCCCAATTTGCTGAATGCTCCGACCAATAAAGAATGTGCCAAGTGTCGCCAAGAATGGTGTGACACCCAATCCAACAATCAACAACGCGTTGAGCGCCCCAATCAGTGAACCCGCAAACACGGCAACGACTAGTGCAAGAGGCCAAGGCAGGCCCCATGAAGCCATCGAAACAATGGCAAACCACGCACCAAAATCGAGCGCGACTCCCACAGAAAGATCAATGCCCCCGGAGGAGATCACAACAGTCAAGGCCAGCGCGATGATGAGGACGATGACGGAGCCTCGCAAGATGTTTAAGACGTTTGAGGAAGTCAAGAACACTTCAGTTTGGGACGTAAAGTAAATGACCATCGCCCCGAACAAAAGCAAGAAGGCATATTTCACAAGCCAAATGGAGGCCTTCGCGAGAAGGCTCGCACGGGGCGGCCCAACCTCGAGTGACATCATTGTCTGGACCTCCGCGTCTGAAGTGCGGCAGCGGTAACAACGATGAGAATCAGAGCGCCTTTCCACCCATCAACCCACGAGTTGTCTACTCGATTCAAGATCAATCCGTTCGACATGAAGGCGACCAACACGGCTCCCATCATTGCGCCCGGAACGGTTACCACATTCCTTGCAGAAAAGGCCGCTCCGACAAAAGTCGCAAGCACCATATCCACAAGCAGTCGCTCCTCGATACCTGGAGACATCCCTGAACCGCGCGCAACGAGAACAACAGCTGCTATCGCTGCTGCTAGCCCGGCGAGGATGAATGTGCTGGCCACATAGCCCTTTGGCCTAATGCCTGCGCTCACGGCAGCATCAAGATTCCCCCCCACCGTTTGAACCTTCGCGCCGTAACTGGTTCGGTGGATGAGTAACGCCAGCGCCGCGAAGGTCAGCAACATAAGGACAACCGGAATGGGAATGCCAAGAAGTGATTCGTCTCTGATCCACACGACTGTCGGATGTTCGACGTTAATTCTTCTGTTCGTAGTCAGAACCTTGATGATTCCCCCGACGCTCGCGTAGGTAGCCAAAGTCGCGAGGATTGGCGTGAGGCCTACGACAGTGACGAGTAAAGCATTGACAGCCCCAACTAACACGGCACCAGCTACACCGAAGAGAAAGGCTTGGAGAAAGGTTGCCTGTTGGTTCGTCAGTTGGTCACTGATGATCGCAGTGGCTAAAGCTGCGCTCGCGGGAATCGATAGGTCGATACCTCCGACGACAACATCGTCCCCACCTCCGATAACAACCAAGGCCAGACCAAACGCCACGATGGCAATCGGGGAAGCTTGGATCAAGCTCGACTCGATACTTGAAGGCGACAGCAAATTCGGGGCTCTCCAGGCCAGGCCAACGAGTAAAAGACCGAAGAGGATGAGAGGGCCTCGGCGAACTAGTACACCCAGTAGTCGATCTCCCTTGAGTCGATCTTGTAGACGGCCCACACTAATCTTCATCCTCCTCACGATAGGGACCCTCCCGTCATCGCTTCGACCAACTGATCCCGGTTCGCTTCATGGGAATTGTGCTCAGAAACGACTCGACCACGGACAATCACGAGAACCCGATCACACAACCCCAATAGCTCGGCTGGTTCGTTGGACGAGACGAGAATAGCCGCCCCGTTACTTGCTAAGTCTCTGACGATTTTGTAGATTTCACTTTTTGCGCCTACGTCAACGCCTACCGTGGGTTCGTCAAAAACGAACATCTTCGCTTTGGCGGCAAGACTCCGAGCGAGGACAACCTTCTGTTGATTACCCCCACTCAAGAGGCGCGCTTTGCGGGTCGGATCCTGAGGGCGAATGTCAAGTGCCGAAATCATGTGAGTTGCTCTGTCACGAGACTTTTTCCTGCTAATCAGACCCGCTCTCGATACATCTGACAGCGTTGACAAAGTGATGTTGTGAGTCACGGACATATCAAGGACCAGCCCATCATTTCTCCGGTCCCGAGGAATGAGAACCATTCCCTGCCTCAATGCTGCCGAGGGCGAACGGAAGTTTACTTTCTTCTCTCGCAGGAATACTGTTCCCTCTTTCGCATTTCGCAAGCCCATCAGCGCGTCAACAATCTCTTCGCACCCTGCGCCCAAAACTCCAGCCAAGCCGACAATTTCGCCCGACTTCACAGTGAGGGAGATATTGGAAAACCTCTTTCGGTCCCCAAAATCTTCGAGTCTCAAAACTTCCGAGCCAAGTGTTGAGTTTCTGGGAGGGAACATGTCCTCAAGCTCGCGTCCGACAATCATGCGGATAAGTTCAGGGATTGAAGATGAGTTGGGTGAGTCGAGGTTTCCGGCATTTTTGCCGTTTCGCAGAACAGTGACCCTGTCACACAGCTCAGCAATTTCGGCCAAATAGTGGGAGACATAAATCACAGAAATCCCTTGGTCCTTGAGCCTCCTAATGGCACTCAGAACTTTTTCCACCTCGGTCGAAGCGAGTGGGGCCGTCGGTTCGTCAAACACGACCAGTTTTGCTCCCTCCACAACGAGCGCTCGAGCAATTTGCACAAGCTTTCGCTCCGCCGGCGAGAGGTCCCGCACCAAGGCGTGAGGATCCAAGTCAACCCCCAGTCCGTTTTTTAGGATTGCGACAGCGCGTTCTTTCATCTCGCGAACGTCGAGCCCCAAAGAGGTAGAGAGCTCCTGGCCCATAAAGATTGATTCAACAATCGTGAAATGAGGGACCAAGTGGAGTTCCTGATGTACAAATCTAATTCCCCGGGCAAAAACCTCTCGGGAGTTTGTGGTGTCTAGACGCGCACCATCGAGCTCGACCGAACCTGAATCTGGGGTGTAAACGCCTGCGAGCACCTTAATGATGGTGGATTTGCCAGCTCCGTTTTCTCCCACCAGACCATGTATCTCGCCTGCCGCAACACTCAAACTCACATCATCTAGAGCGAGTACACCAGGGAAGCTCTTCACAATACTTGTCATGACTAGTAATGAGGGCGGGGACATCATAAAAGCTCCGTTGCTTGGACGGACAAGAGACTAACTAGTGGAAGTGTGGCCCTGCGAGCTTCTCACAGGGCCACACTTTGTCACTTCTGAGGAGACGTAGCTTTAGCTGCCGTATCCCAAGAGGTCATAGATTCGCTTGGCCTCTTCAGGTCCAGCGACCGGGTAGACCTCAACGTAGCTCTGTGCCTCAACCTCTCCACCGGACAGGTGCAAAGCAACGTTTTGCGCTGCCCTGGTGGCGATCAGACGTGGGACCTGAGCAATGTTGCCCACGAACACACTGTTCTCCTCCATCATGATTTCCAGAGTGTCAGGGCCAGCATCAAACGCGGACACCTTCACCTCGGTTCGGCCTGCTTCTTCCAGTGCCTGAACGACACCGATTGCAGGCTGATCCCAACATGCCACGTGAATGGCATCGAGTTCACCCACGGGGTAGCGCTCGAGGAGGGTGAGCGTCTGCTGACGAGCATCCTCAGGAGCGTTGGCAAATTCTTCCGCCAACTCAGGCTCAAGAATTACCACATCGGGGTGATTCTCTTGAAGGGCGCGCTTCCACTCGCCATAGCGAACACCACAGAAGTCAAGCACCTCGCTGAAGGCGTTGAAAACAGCAACGTTTCCACTACCGTCGAGCGCTTCACCGAGGATTTCACCAATGGCATATCCTCCGATGTCGTTCTGTGACTGTGAGTTGTTCACCGCGTGGGGAGAGTTCTTGTCCACGCCGAACACGGGAATGCCCGCGTTCTTGAGTGCCTCCAGCTTCGGCTCAACTGCATCGTCGCCGAGGATGGTTATGACTGCGTCAACTCCTTCAGTAATGAAGATGTCGTGATTTTCTGCGTGAACGGTGTTGTCGCGGCCGCCGTCAGTGGTGACAACGGTGCCACCTAAACGCTCAACTTCGTCAACAGCACCTTGGAATGCTTCGCGATCCCAGAAGTGCTGGGTTCCCACAACCGCAACCCCAACAACCTTGCCCTCGAGCGTTAGCTCTTCTGAGGTTTCAGGGGTAGCCGGTGCAGGAGTGGTTGATTCCTCGGTTGCTGTTTCTGCCGAGGCACACCCTGCAAGTACTAGACCCGCTGCGGCGATAATCGCCCCAAAGGCCAGTCTTTGTTTCAACATTGGTGTTCCTTTCCTTGCCTGTTGTTTTGCGCGCAATCAATGCGTACAATTGTTCACTGCTGTTACAGTGGTGCAATAATGTGACTCTAGACCCACCAAAAAGAATGTGTCAAACGACACGGCATTACATTTCTACTAAGGAGGAGGCTGGACATGTCCACGAAACCTACAGTGCTCACCATTGGACTCCACATCGCTGACATCCTCGGGCGCCCTGTCGAGAAGATCCCTGAGGGTCAGGGGCTAGCGCTTCTCGATGAAATACGGATGACTGTTGCTGGAACCGGCGCCGCCACTGCTATGGATTTAGCTCGCCTTGGAGTTTCCGTGGGAACCTATGCGGTCGTGGGTGACGATGTTCTCGGCCGATGGCTCACCGGAGCCCTGAGCGAAGATGGCGTGAATGTCTCCGGAATTCAGGTGGACCCAGAGGTCCCCACCTCAGCGACAATGCTTCCAATTCGTCCTAACGGAGAACGACCCGCCCTCCACGTGATCGGCGCAAATGCGCGAGTTTCATCGGACCTAATCAATTGGGACTCTGTTCCCGACGCGCAGCACCTTCACTTGGGAGGCTCATTGCTCTTGGAGAGAATAGATGGCCCTCCTACAGCGGAGCTTCTCGAGAAGGCGCAACAAAAGAATTTGACAACCTCTCTAGACATAATTGGGTTCCCCGGCCAAGACTATGAGTACGTTTTTGGCGAGGCATATCAATTCATCGACTACCTGCTCATCAATGACGACGACGCAGCACTCCTCTCTGGACAAAAAGATGTCAGCACTGCCATCGAATGGTTCTTAAATCGAGGTGTCAAAACCTGCGCAATCACAGTTGGCCCGCAGGGCGCGCTCGTGCGATCTCAGGACGACCAGGAGTTCCGTGTTCCCGCCTACGCCGTCGAAGTAATCGATACAACCGGATGTGGCGATGCTTTTTCGGCAGGGTTTATTGCAGGTCTCAACTGGGGAGCCTCAGTAAGGGACTCGGCTGAGTGGGGTGTGGCCATGGGATCGTTCACTGCAAGAGCCCTCGGATCTGATGCCAGCCCCCGGAGCAGGGCAGAGCTAGAGGACTTCCGGCAGTCAACGCCCCGGCTAATCTGACTTTGCTTGCGTGGACCCTAACCTCGATTAGCTCGCGACATTCGCGAGCGACCTCTCGTCAGGCGGTGAGCCTCTCAAGTCACGCTTGAGGTTCATAAGACGCGAGTCCCCGAATGTGAGTGCCCTCCTGTCCTCGCGGCAGGATAAGGGCCGGGTCGCCCCCTCACATGACGCCTGTGGATTATGTGCCGTGCCGCCTCCACCTGTGTGACATACTGAAGATTCCGAGACCCGGGTTCCGAATTGTCACTGGATTGTGCGCGTGCCTGACGTAACGTCAGGATAGGAGCTCGGGTCGCCCCCTTTAACGAGCACCAATGGTTATGTGAATAACGCAATCGTGCGAGCCTGGCTGTGACATACTTTTGTCACCAGACCCGGTTCCCGAACAGTCTCCGTATGGTGTGCGTTCCTGTCCAGGCGGCAGGATAGGGGCCGGGTCGCCCCCGTTAGCGCATACCAATCGTTATGTGGAGAACTCCATGACGGGCCACTCACTGTGCGATACTTGTCACACCGAGACCCGGGTTCCGAACTGTCACCGGATGGTGCGCGTGCCTGACGTAACGTCAGGATAGGTGCCCGGGTCGCCCTTTTAAGGGATTCTTTCAATGTCGAGGCAGCCTCGTGACCGGTAAGTCTGGAGTAGTTTCTCGTAATCCCAATACTCAGGTTGAGCCGAGCGCCGAACGGCGCCAGCATAAAGATCCGCGAGCTGAACGAGTGGGCTCGAGCGAGAATCAACGAATCGCAGCTTACTAATTCGCTTTCCATCCCTTTCTGGCATCACGCGAGAGAACATGACCCTCGCGCCAAGTCGGTACTCTCTATCTCCACGCCCATCAATCGAAATCGCCAAACCGGCGTCACGGTAATCAATGGCGCTGAGCACCCGGGCAATCGCAGACAAATAGAAATCTTCTTGTCGGAGCTCTTCGCGCTGTGGTGCCAAAGCGAGCTTGTCAACTAGGACAGCGTGCACTCGGAAAGGTAGTCCGAAGAGGTCCGTGAGCAGGCGCTCGTGGATTTCCCGCCGCGTTTTCGAAAACTTGAACTCTGCTTTATCCCCCCAACGAAACTCACGTAGGAGCGAACGAAACCGCTCCGAAGTCAACTCCGCGGCCTCGGCTGTCTCAAAAACGCAACAGGCAATGACAAAGAACCGACTGGAACCTTTATCGAACTTAAACCCCGGGTCCCCCGAATCGTCGATAAAGACATACATCGGCGGAGTCTAGGGAGAGGGCTCCCCACCCCGTCAGAGT
>Ga0129324_10001451_pt1 | contig 15205 bp, 28 predicted proteins | sample CPBDNA_7_FD_96879 | JGI IMG/M metagenome (GOLD analysis project Ga0129324, IMG submission 96879) | Freshwater to marine salinity gradient microbial communities from Chesapeake Bay, USA - CPBay_Spr_15_0.2_DNA | ecosystem: Environmental > Aquatic > Marine > Coastal | place: USA: Chesapeake Bay... | reverse complement strand
TGCTAACTCCCAACGTCTTGCTCTATCAGTAGATATCCCGCAGTAAACTGCTAAGTCCCTATATGAACATTTGGACATTCTCCAATAGAACCTTCCTTGGTCGTATTTAGATTTGTATCTATTAAAATCTATAACTACTCCCATGCTTCCTCCATTTTTAGTGAGTATCAGCATAGGTATCTCCAATGTCAAACCCAATATCCAGTGGGATTTTAACACCTAGTTTTTCACCAGTCTCTACCATAGCTTTTCTTGATATCTCTCCTAACTCATCACCACTAACCTTTAGTGGATCGAATGCAATCTGTAACTCATCATGGACATATGCTGACTGTCTGAAATCTGCACCAGAAACATAACCTCTCTCGGCTAGTATCTCATGTATCTTAACCATCCAGTTCTTACAAACTATAGCCCCTGCTGACTGTAATAAATAATTAAGTGCAGCGTGTTCTGAGTTAACTGGTATCCTTCTGCCATCTAATGACTTGACATATCCTCTGAACTTAGAGGAATCCTTAACAGCTTCTGTTAGTTGCTTAAGTGCAGGAAGGTTATTATCAAAATCATTAATTACTTTCTTCATATCCTTTCTAGTCATACCACAAACACTTGCTAGGTTATCAATGCCAGAACCATATATCTTTGCGTATATAAATGTCTTAGCCATGTTCCTAGATGGCAGACCTGCTGCCTCTTGGTTTGTTGTATGTATGTCACCATTTAAGATAACATCTGCATAAGCACCTTCATCAAATGCATGCATGTAGTGTGCTAACATCCTTAGTTCTAGACCAGATGCATCAGTACCAAACAGCTTCCAATCTTTAGGGACTGTGAATAACTCTCTACACTCCTTACCATAAGGTGATCTAACCGATGGTATCTGACCAAGGTTGGGACGCTTATGTGTACATCTGTGCGTACCAGTGCCAAGTATATCTACCTGACCATGTATAGCTTTCGTATCTTCTTTATAGAATTTCAACCAAGAGTTGTTACCTTCCGATAGCATGCCAAGTCTTTTCTGTATTGTAAATACTTTAGCTATTGTTTTACAGATAGGTATGTCACATTTGGATAGGATTTCTTCTGATAATGTGGGCTTACCATCATTACCAAACTCCCTAGGTTTCCATTTATATCTTTCTATTAATCTAGTTGTAAGATCATGTCTAGATGTTGGGTTGAAGTCTTTGACCTTAACTTTGGTGTAAGGACATCCCTTCATTTCACTACCTCTTAGTACCTCTTTGTAATTTATATTACGTGTTGGCACCTTTACCTCAAGTGGGATCACGAATGGTCCGCCGAGTTTAGACTTTATTTCGTCTTGTAGTAACTCCTGTTCAGCAACAAGTCTATCTCTTAATTCAATAGCTTTGTCGTGGTCGAATCTAAAACCAAACTCAGATTGTTCTAGACAAATCTGCTGTGCTTTAAACTCTAAATTCATCACATCATTATCTAGCTCCATGCTAATTAGTTTGTGATATAATTTTGTATTCACGTTTACATCTTGTGTACAGTAGGTCAACATATCTTCTGAGAATGTCTCGAACCCTACATCTTTACCAAATGTTCCCTTGAACTCACCTAGTCTTAAACCATATGCTTCAAGTGAATGCTTACCAATGTTACGCATCATCAGTCTTTCTTCTTCTGATCTTAGTTGGTTTGGTTTATTAATTATCTTCCTACATCTGCGGAAATCTCTTTCTTTAATGTCAGGGAATGCGAACTTAGCAGCTATCAGTGTGTCATAAAATGCCGCACCAGTAGTCCACTTAGGGTATAGTTTCTTGATTGCTCTTAAGTCGAAGTCAAGAATGTTATGACCTATGAGTAGGTCTGCATCTTTTAATAACTTAAGTCCTTCTTTAATTCTATCTGGTCTAAACTCGAATACCTTACCAGTGTCGTAATCCTTTGCTGATATGCAATGTATTTTAGTGCACAGTTCTAGGTAGTTGTCTGTCTCGATATCAAATATTAATTTCATACTAATCCTTCTTATATGTATGTGTAAGATATTCAATTGCACTCTGCAATATCTTCCTACTGTCTTTGAACATTCCAAGTCCCTTATTGCACTCACTACATAACAATCCCCTGACATGCACAGATCCATGTAAATGATCTATACAAGCAGCAGTGTGCTCAGTGAATCCTAATTCATGTATATCAATTGGTAGATCACATATGCCACAGCGTCCTGCTTGCTTTCTGTATATATCAACTACTTCTTTTGAACTCAAGCCATATCTCTTCTTAAGATTAGCTGCTCTATCTGCACACGTTTGCGTACAGTATTTCTTTTTACGTCCAGTGAACTTCTCAGAACACACCAGACATTTATGTAAGGTCATTCTGTATCCTCCACAATCTTAAGTTCCTCTGCATGTTTGCTTTTACACAATATACAGTCGAACTCATTAAGGTACATATCTTTAAATATCTTTGCTGTAAAGAAACCACTACTCATCTCACATTCTTTATTAGTACACCTAAGCCTAACTCTTCTATCTTCCTCTTCCATTAGAACCCCTCTACTGCATCAAACTTTTCATCAGGTGTTTCAAACTTACCTGTGAATCCATTATAGAATACAAGATCGGACACACCAGTTTCACCAGAGTATCTGTTTTTTAATATAGATACCTTGACTGTGTTCCTTTCTGCTTCTGTCTCTGCCTGTTGATTTCTAGACAAAGCCATTACAGAATCTGATAGTTGCTTAATACCACCAGAACCACGAAGGTTATTGATAGTAATAGAACCACCCTCTTCAAATGGAGTTTGAGTGTTATTATTTAAGTGAACAACAAGTCCAATAAAACAATCTAGTTCAACTGTCAGAGATTTAAGTTCATGCATGATAGAATCAATAGCACGTCTTTCATCACCGATCTGTCCTAGACTTGATACTAGAATACTTAGGTGATCTAGCCAGATAACTTTACAGTCAAGACCTTTCACCATGAATCTAATTTTATTATATAAATCCTCACTGTCCATAGAACCAAATGAATCATATAGATTTAATCTAGATTGCCCATCAGTGTCTACCTCATTAAAAATTTCTTTAGCTTTTTCTATGTATGCTGCCTTATCCACAGAGTCGCTCAGGTGCACTCTAGTTTCCATAGAGATTCCAATCAAGTCCTTTGCAGTTCTTTTGAGTGGTTCCTCTAGATGTATCAGTGCCTGATTTAATTCTGTTTCTTTAAAGTAATGGTACTGTAGTTGCTTAAGCATAGTGGTCTTACCACATCCTGTACCTGCTGTGAACACCATTAGCTCACTCATTCTAATCCCACCTAACATCTGGTTAGTCTTGGACAAGAAGTCAGGGAAGGGGAAAGACACAGCGTCTTCTTCATTCTCAAGTATATCAATAATAGCTGCACCATTTAAAATACCATCTGGTGTATAACTTTTTGCATCTCTCAATGCATTAGAAAGCTCGAATGATCTACCGTTCTTAACCATATCATTCGCATCTTTAAGGGGTAGCTGTGCAATACGCACAAACTTAGGTGGAAATAAACTAGCAACTTCTTCCGATGCTGCCTGTCCTGCTCTGTCATTATCGAAGCAAAGCACAACCTCTTTAAACCCTAGTAGCCATTCTAGCTGTTTCTTTACATCCTTCTTAGCACTATTGGCACCGTTAGGTACACTTACTACTGGATATTTATTATTCTGTAACTGGGAAATAGTCATTGCGTCTATCTCGCCTTCTGTAATTGTGATACTAATTTTTTTATTAGGTTTCCATAAGTTCTGACCAAACAAAACTGATTGTTTAGCATCACCAGACCATGCAAACCCCTTGTCTCTAGTGCGATACTTCTCAGCAACTATCTCACCCTTAGCATTATGGTAATATGTGACATGCCTTTCTTTAGCTGTGTCAATACCATATGTAAACTTGCTTAGGGTTGTGCTGTTTATTCCTCTGATCTTATCAGGTGTTGTGAAATATGTTGGTTTAAATTCTACCATCTCATTCCTTGTTGTGTTTTCTTGGTTACGTTTAGTTGTCCCACAGGAGAAGCAGTGTGAGCTATCACTGCTATATATTGCATTAGCATCTGAGCTTCCACATTCATCACATGATGTTTTATATAGGTAAACCGACTCACTCATTAGATTGCCCTCGCATAAGCGTATAGTATTCAGTATCTCTTACTACTTGGATACCCCATTTGAGAAATGTTTTCATTCTTTTCTGATAGTTCTTCTCGTCACCTTTGAACACTCTGCCAAAGTAACTAACTATTCCTTGATCGTTTAAGTATTTCTCAAACTCTGTCATCATAATACGTGCAATAGGTGTGCCTCTGAATTCTGGTATAATATATAACTCTTCTATTAGTATAGAGAATCTACCTTCTCTTACAAACTTAACGAATCCTGCCTGATAGAATTTGTACTCTGCTCTGTTATACTCAGCAGCATGTGCCCTCAACATATCAAAGGCATGTAAGCTGTTTGACTGTAATGTTTGCTCCATAATCTTCACCTTCTTCTTGATATCGTTTAGATGCATTAATTTTAACTACTTGTTTGTCGTCCTCCCAATATAACTGGGCATAAGTTAGAGAGTCTAAGTAACCTTTAACGAAGTTATCTATATCAGGTACAGGAAAACTATTAGTAGGTTTCTTTGGCTTCTTACATATTATTTCTATCTTAACCTCAAACTCTACTTTACCTAAAGCCTTATATGTTTTCTGATATTTTTTCAGAAATAAATATACTTCTTTCCTAAAATCTGTGTAAGGTTTTAAATGATAATTACCATACTTACTAACTCTTACCCTTGATGCGGGTCGAGGTAATACAGGTATAAATATACTACTCATACCTATTCCCCTTACTAATATTCTCACTAGGCTCTAATAATTGTAGATTCCAAGGCACATGTAACCCCCGAACACTTACACCCTGTAGAGGTATTATATGGTCTACATGCATTTTAAAATGTGATGCCTTAGCATACATAAATTTCATGTAATCTATATCAAATTCGGTTAACCATTTAGGTGTTGCTCTCAGCTTACTAGCTCTACGTTTTGCTGTGTTAGCAGCACAATAACTACTATTACGTTTATTCCAAGCATTATCTAATTCTCTTGCTCTTTCTAAGTTATTTAAACGCCAAGTTTTATTCTTTAAAAGCATAGCTTCCTTATTAGCCTTATAATAAGTAGCTGCTTTAATTCTATTATACTCAAGCTTACTATGATACCTAGCTCTGGTCTGGGCATTATTACATGACTTACATCTAGCACCCAAACCACTAGCGTTACGCTTATCTGTAGAAAACTCAGAGACATCTTTTGTCTCCGAGCATTTCTTACATAACTTAAAAGTCATAGTCGTCCGAACTTTCTTCTCCATTATCTTCTTCTTGTAACTCAAGAGCATCAAATCCTAGATCAGAACCACCGCCAAACTCAACGAGTTTAGAGATTTGGATTGACTTAGGTTTACATGACACACCTTTTTGTCCCATGAATTCATAAAACCCTACTTCTACTTTAGCCCTGATCTCAGAGCCATTACCAACATTAAGACCTGCTAGTGCTTGACCATCGATCTTTTTACCTAGACTATCGTAGATAACTGGTGGGTTTACTTGGTAAGTCTCACCTGTTTTTTTCTGACCCTTTGATTTCATTTTTAACTTCAGAACGAAAGAACCATCAGCCTGTTTAGTGTACGGCTTGCGACCTTCTCCGAGTGAGTCGATCTTAGAGATTAGTTTATGTGTCTCTGGGCTATCTTCTAGTTTTAAGTTACAGGTAAAGTTACCAAACTTATCTTCTTTAGTTAATGAAAACCATTCTGCTGTGCCAATAGGTGTTACTAGTGTTGCTTTGCTCATTCTTCTTCTCCTATGAAAAAGTTATTTTATATTTATTTACTCTCTATCTGTTATAGTGAGTTCTATTTAAAAAGTCTGTGGCTGTCATAATCCATCATGTCTTCTGATAGCTCAAGACCACCTGTTTCATACTTAGCCAATACTCTTCTGATTTCTGACTTGTCGTCTGTGATTACTGTGTTTACTGTACCATCTGGATTCATTGTGTATTTCATAGTGTTCCTTTTAAAAGTGATGAATGTTAAGAATAAAATTATTACAATATTTTTTATTAAATTTCTTATCATAGTTCCTTACTAAGATAATCTATTAGTGACTCCTTGTTATCAAAAGATTTTACAATGTCCTCTAAACCACGTTCTTCTCTTACTGTATACCCTTCTTCACTGAGTGAGATAGATAGGTGGGAAAGAGAGGGAGATACATACTCAGTATCCTGTTGTTCTTGTTTGTTAACGAATAATAGTAATGTCATGTTGTTATCCTTGTTAGATACTAGGGGAGTAACTGTTTTGTTTTCTTCTATAGTCCACCCTATTGAAGTAGTTGAAATCATTGAGGTTTCTGTGGAGGGTTTTCCTTCCATAGTCCACCCTCTTGAAGTTGTTGAAATCAGGTTGTTACATAATGTAACCCTTTATAATCACGAGAAGAAGAACTCGTCCTGTAATACTAACGTGAGGTCTAAGTTACCTTTAGTGAGCATCTCTATATCCTCTAAACCTAATTGGTTTATAAGTTTATTTAAGAACTCTCCATCAGCATACATGTCAACGAATACGCCACGTAATGTCTTATTGAGTAAAGCCGCATCCGCAGCGTGGCACCCAAAAGAATCATGTATCATAGCGAAACTAGTAGACTCAGGCATTAGCAATACAGTCTCCTGTAGGTGACACGCATCCAAGCTATGCACTAAGTTAGGTGCTATAGCAGTACCATGCTTGCGTAGGTTAGGCTCCTCAGTGTGCTTAAACACTAGGTTCTGTATATAACCACGCTCTTTAATAGTATTACCTAGAGGTGTCTTAACTGCCACTGTAGAACTCTTGGTGATCTTCTGTTTCACTTCAAAGCCATTAGGTGTTACCCAAGTAATAGTATTACCACCTTGCTTATCTAGTAGTAACCTAGCGGAATCCTTAAGGAAATTCATAACCTCACGTCCCTTAACAATAGTTTGGTTGATTGCCTCCCATATTGTGCTGGTGCATAATGTCACTGCATCCTGTAGATTGTCACCAAAGAACTCTCTTGCTCCTTCTTTCTCCATCTGCTCAATAATGTACTTACGGCATGCTCTCTGTGTACCTGCATATGGAACAATCATGACAGGTCTCTTACAAGTCTTGCGAGTTATCCCGAACTTAAGTAACTCTGCTGCTAGAGGCTCGACGTTGGATTCTAAGAGGGCTACTGTCTTAACCCTTACCGTATCATAGATATCCTGCTTGGAAGGCTGAGAGGTTAAGTTAACGGCTTCTCCTCCTACCTCATCTAGCAACATAGCACTTAGATGTTGCAACCCATTACAACTACCGTCAAATGCTATTGGTAATCTAGAGTAGAATACCTGCTCACCGTGTGCTGCATTGTAGAAATCTCTAAATTCAAAACAGAAAGCTAGGAACAACCAAGGGTCTTCATTAGCCTCATGCCATAACCCATTGAGATCATAAGGATTGTTAGCCGATGCCACAATTCTGAGGTGATGCTCGTTAACCCATGCAGCTTTCTCAGCTAATGTCTTCTTGTCTAGTCCATGTCCAAAACAGTTGGCACCGTGCATATAGAAGTACATCTCAGATTCTTTAGTGTCAATTGGCTTTGCCTCAGTAAAGTGTATCAATGCTTTAACAAAGTCAGTACCCTGTGGCTGTAGGTTAGATGCCTTAGGATAGATACGACCACGAAAGTCACAGAAATATGAGAAGTATATTGCATCATAGCTTTTAAATCTGTTGGCTTCTATTAATACCCTCTTAAGTGCCAAGACTTTTGAATGTCGTGACTCCTGTTCTGCATAGTGTGGTGCTGATTGTTGTCTCCACAACTTTCTGTCTGACTTTTGTTCCTCAGTGAGAAAAGCGTTGTCAACATCAGGGTGTGGAATAGGCATCAGGTTTTCTTTAGCATTGTATGGAGTAGGTAGTCCACCCCAACCAAGATCATTCTCACTAGCTGCTAACATTATCTCCAAAACATCTTGATTAACTTTCCACTGAGTATCTTGTAGTCTGTTAACTGCTGCAATAGTTCTCTTAGGAACTTTACTGAACTCGTAGTTTTCAATCTCTGTTTTTACTAAATTATATTTAAATCTTATTGAGTGAAAACCACCACCTTTGTTTCCTTCCCAAGGTATTGGTCTTTCAATTAACGGTGTGTGGTATTCTGGTAAAATCATACCTTCATTCTGTGTTATCATTTCAGATAACCAATCTTTAAACCAAGTAGCGACTTCTACCCTAGTCTCAATACCTTTCTTTTCTGTGATGTAACAGATAGGTGGCATGATCTGGTTCTTAACAATTGGTGTAATCTCTGATAGCATGACGATGGCTTTAGATGCAAGCTTGTAGAAACTTAGATTACTTGATGTGATATCGTTGTGATACTTAGCAAGTATATTCTTAGTTACTTTTACTTGTCTCTCGTTTTTATATGATGTGCCTTGAATATACTTAACAAAGTTCTTCTGTGAATCTTCATCAAGTAATGAAACTTTATATTCCATATCAAGAAAGTTAGCTAGTCTTGTAGACAAAGCTACTATGCTTGTGTACTTGCCACCAGTAGAGTCAACCAGTGCTTTTACTGTGTAGTGTGCAACTACTAGTGGGTCTAGTACAGTAAGTATCTTAGCAGGTAAAGCTTTGATCTTAGCCTTGCCTGAAAGAACTTGATATGAATACATGTTAAGATTGTTTGCTAATCCACCAACATAGTAAGGCATGACAGCCCCACTATGCTTTAAGTCAGATACTGTTCCTGTTTCCTTTGCTTGTTGCAGCTCATTGATACCCTTGGTAATCATTATTTGTAGGTTTTCATTCTCAATATCTATCTGTCTTTTCATCCTAATCCTTTTTTGGTGGCTCTTTAATAAATCCTGTTGCTATTTTATATTTAATCAGTTCATCTTTAGTGAATACTTTATCACCATTTTCTCTAGAGATGTCAAACCATTTATCCCTGTCTATATCTAAGACCTTAGCCTCTAAGTCTGAATGCCTTAGTGCTATTCTTCTAGTGTTATCATCATAACGTCTAGCTCCGAATAGGTTTTGATAATAGACTTGGTGTTGTAGTATATAAGCATCAGGTAGCATGATCCTCTCGTCACAATATTTAATCATGAATGTAAAAGCCATTGATGCCGCAGTAGATACTGTACATACAATATATGCTTCCAGTAAAGCACCGTCTGCCACAGCTAATCTCTCAAAGAAAGACACATAACCACCACCAGAGTTGATAGCTATTTTAATGTGCGGCTCAAAGCCCCATGCTTTCTTTTTAGTCAAAGCTGTAACAGCCTCTCTTAGTAGTGCTGCTGAGGTTTCACTAAACACCTGCTGATTAGTAAAATAGTCCTCACCTATAACTATAGAGTGGTCATTCAGCTTTCTTAGGTTAAACTTAGAACTTCTAGAGTAGTCCCTGTCAAAAGAGACAAGGGATACTGCAAAGATAGAAGAAAATACTAGTATCGCTATTATTACCTTTTTCATTATGCTACCACCTCACTGAAAATCGTTGCTTTAACTTCTGGATTTCTACTATCAAATAGCCTGTGAACTCTCATGTGTCTAGGCGTAGAGTTTGTTACTACAACAGCTACGTGACCATTCTTCTTAACAAGTTCAAAGAAGTTAAGTTTCTTTCTAGCAATGGTTGCTTTATATCCTTTGGCATCTCTTAAGGAGTTAACAATATCTCTGTTCCTATTCATAGAAGCATCAGAACATCTTAAGATATCCCTGCCATGTTTATGATTGACTTCCCATGTATCCAAGTTGGCTGAGTAAAGGTTGCCGTTAGTGTCTACAAAATACTCTCTTAGATCGAATGAGTTTCCTGCTTTAGTGTTGTAAGTTCCAATAGGTGCTAGCTTTAATACCATTTTATCCTCCGCTTGTGTTGTTAAAAAGAAAGCTGCTGTTAGTGCTAATGCTGCGAATGCTAGTGTAAAGATTAGTTCCGTTCCCATAATTGTTCTCCATTAGGTGAAATGATTTTAGTAAAATGTATCTGATAACCCTTTGTTACCATATACTCTTCGTGTTCTTTAAGACTTTCAAACTTTTCTCTTGTAGGTTCCTCCCTTAAATCTTGTAATCTCTGTTTCCATTCCATAATTGTTGTGTCAGCTCCCATTATTTTTCCCTTACGTGGTTTATATATTCATCACTAATATCTCCAGATGAGAGTTTATTTATTATTGAAATACAGTCTTCTATGCCTTTGTTATATGCAAATCTTCTTACAACATCTTCACTTCTCCATGTCCAATCAATTTTAACTAGTTCAGATTCTAATAGTTTTTTAATTAGTTCTAAATCCATCATTTGTCCTTTTCTATTTTAATTAAATCTGTTGGAATTACACTAGTGGGTTGTATTTTACCCTCAAAGATAACTTCTACCCTGTCTCTTATGTTGTCCATACCATAGTATAAGACACTACTAAGACCTAAATAAACCCCCTTACCTTTTGTTTTATGATATACAATATCACTAAATTCTAGTTTAATCATCTAATCTCCTTCGATTAATACTGCGTATGCATCTCTTTCTATACAAAACCGATATCTTCCTTCTAGAATATAAGTATCCTCCTTGAAATGTTCAGCCACAATGTCCATTTCAAAGCCCACTTTAGATTGGTTTAGTCTATTCATAGATATCTTAATACCACTGGTGTAAGTTTCAGCCCCAACTACCCTTATCACTCTGAAAGGCATAGGGTGCTTCTTAGCTAGTTCTTTTAAAGACTTTGGTTTCTTAATTTCTTTTATGATATCTTCGATATTACTTAAGTCTATTATACCATCAATCATGATGCTCATTCTCTATTCTCCTTACTCACCTTTCACCTCACTTCTTATTAACAGATTTTTCGTGGTCGTAACAAAAAAATGTTATAATCACGCTTTATCTTCCTTTTCTTCAACTAAGTCACTCTTAAAATCGCCTCTGCCCTCACGAACTCCATGCTTATATCCTATATCAAACTGCTGCTCGGACTTCTCACGCTCGGCTTGGAGTTTCTTTTCCATTTCTTCGAGAGCGTCAAGTAGTAATTCTTGATAAGCTAAAGTAGCCTCTATTTTTCTTTTTAAGTCTTGAATCTCGATTCTCATATCGCCCTTGTCCCTAGCTAATTGTTGAGACTTATTACGCTCGGCTCTGAGTTCTTTTGATAAATAAGGACCAGTTATGTTTAATCCGCACTTACAGCTCCCTCCAATATTAGTGTGATAATTACAATTAAAACATATGTTTTCCCAAATCATCCCATATTCTCCTTTTCTTCTAAGTCATACTGGCTAAAAAGCTTAATTACATCGCCATATAACTTAGTATTTTCACCGTACTTATGTTTAACACCAATATCTTCAAACTCTTTTAACCACTCATTACAAGTTCTAGTGATACGCCCTATTTTGAAATAGTATTCATCCTGCCACTTAAAGTAGATAAGCAGGTTTTTTTCACCAGTAAAAGATAAGATCCCTTTACAGAATTGAAGGTCTGCTCCATAAAGATCTGCCCCACAAAGGTCTGCCCCACGAAGGTCTGCTTCACGAAGGCTTGTCCCACGAAGGTATGCCCCACAAAGGCTTGCCCCACGAAGGTCTGCTCCATAAAGATCTGCCCCACAAAGGTCTGCCCTACGAAGGTCTGCCCTACTTCCACCTTCGCCATTAAGCCACTTTCTGTGTTCTTTTAAAGCTCTTTCTATCTCTTCCTTATTCACCTTGCGCCTCCCCTAACAACACCCCAGACCACAGCTTGTAACTGGTGAGGCACCAAACCTAACTCGCTAGCCACTTCTTTATAGGCTTGTTCAGTAACCTTAAAGTTCTTAACTGTTGGTTTTAGACCTACGCTACGGTACGCCCATGTGTCTACAGTGACAACCTGTGATGTCCTGTAGTGTAGTATGTTCATGTAAAAGTTGCTTGTCTTTGGTCCTTTTAGGATTCGCTTTATTTCCGAGTCACTTCCGTCAGACTCTAGGATAGCTAGTGCCTTCTTACGTTGACCCATGAAGGTGCAAACTTTAGTTTCAAGACTAGGAGCATCTAGGAAATTCCAAGCATCATGTAAATTCCTGTTCCATTTATTATTAGGTGATAATGAAGAAACAACACCTACTACTTTACTTAGTGGTACTTCAAACACCTGTGATAGCAGGATACATTCGTTGTGTGCCATGTTATACCAAGTCAGTCCTAGTTCTTTATTTTCATAACCTGATCTTTCAAAGTGTTCTAGTATCTTAACCTTAAGTTCTTTCATCGTCTTATCTCCTGTAATCTTTTAACAATCTTATTCATTTCAATTTCACATTTAATTAGTACCCTTTCACCTAGTTCTCTAGAGTCTTTACTCTTAAAGCTAACTATTAAGTGGGTTCCTATTAAGTAATCATGGTTCCACTGTCTCCACTCATGCACTAAACCTGCCTCCTCCTCTTCAAAGTCAAAGTTTAATTTCTCAGGCATTCGCCCCCATTTCAAATCAGTGTAGCTCATTTTATTCCTCTCTTCTCTTGAGTTCAGCCTTGGCTTTATAGTATCCGTAAGAATCTAGAGCAGCTCCATAAGAACCATCTTTTGTATTCTTATACATATAAGCCCTACCTTCTGCCGATTCAATTACTTGATGTAGTTCTTCGGTAGTAAGTAATTTAACATCATTCCCCATCTTCAACCTCCTCAAAGTTATCAATAGACATACATTCTGGACACATCATCGCATTATCACTGTCACAGTATACATCAACATTCTCATTACAATCACCACAGTTTAAGTAAATGTATTTTGCCATCTTATACTCCCTATTTAAAAGTTATATACTCTCCAGTATTACCAACGTATGTATAATCACCGTCAGGCTTTTTACCACTTACATTGATACTTCCTAGCTTTACAGTATCCCTACCGTCTAGATACTTAAGGATGCCAGTTCCCTCGTTATCAGTAAGTAAAATACACTCTTGATCGAACTGATTAGCAATTTCCATTGCAATTAGCTCATTTTCAGGGTTATTCTCTAGGATAATGCTCATTTCAGAGTGTCCATCATAGACACCTTGTGCAATTAGGTAAGGTTTCTTAGCTAGATCAAGTGAACTAACTAGTGTTATGTGGTTGGTATGGTTGATGAACTTATCAATGCCTAATTGTTGAGTGCTTAGAATTATCAATGGTGTGTATGGGCTTCTCATAAGTGTTCTCCAGTGTTGTTAATATTAGTAACACAATGCATGATGCTAAGATCAATAGCGAATGTTCAGTTTTCATACTAAGCAATAGCCTTATCAATCAACTTCTCAGCATCTACTACAGCATCAATCTTAGTGATACCTACTGTAAATGACTTACCATTTCCGTATTGAATCTCTAGTAGATCACGTCCATACTTAGTAACGCTTGATACTAGGCTTGCATCTTTGCTTGCAGCAATTATTGCTACTGCCTTCTTTACTGATATCCACACAGGTCTTGTAGGTGTGGTAATCTCAAGCATGGGAATGTCATACTGATTAACTGTTAGTGTTACTTTCGGTTTTTTCACTGACTTGCCTTTTGTTGTTGCTTTCTTTACTGTTTTTACTGGGTTTGACATAAATTCTCCTATAGTCCACCGCTTTGAATTAAGCAGCGAAGTTGATAATAAACTCTATTGTTTCATCACCCTCATGAGTGATGTGTACTTGTTCAGCTTTAAGTTTTGTGTACAAAAGCCTAGCCTCACGGAGAGATGCAAGACTAAGCTTTGTATAGACTTTAGAGCGCATTGTTTTGGCGAGAAAAGAGTAAGATCTCGCATTAGCTAGAGCGTAGAGAAATCTACTTTTGGTTGAAAAATCAGACACAATTTGCTCCCTGTTAAGTCTCATCAGTACGCCTATTTGACGTAGATACCCTAAGGTATTTCGACTATTAAAGAGGGCACACTTCTACGATTACTCGTAAACAAGTTGGCTTGTCTTAAAATGTGCCCTGCTTAAGTTAATTCAGACACCTAGATACTTGAGTTCATATCTATCATTGGTACTAAATGCCTGTTTTTATTTGGACAGCGAAAATCCTACTTGAGTTCATACATCAGTGGTATACGGATTTCCCCTGTTTTTGTCACCTTGGCTCAACTACCCACTACGCCTATATTAGGAAAAGCAGTTTCAAGTCTCGTATAAACGAATCCTTGCCTAATCGCATTGCGCATCATAGTGTTATTGCACAGGTGGAGAGTTTCATAATCTAGCTATGTAAGGAGCTTAAGCCTACTTGTGGTGGCACGTTGTGCCCTAGTGTGTACGGATTAACTCCCAAATACACCTCACAAGATTCTTGAATGTTAATACCATTATGCCTGTTATAGCTTATAGTATCACGCCTGTCTCTTCAGTGTAGGACAGCGACTTCCTACAGACACCCTAAGGTGTTTCGACTTGCCTACTTTGTGTTAGGTGCACACCATGTCACTTCATGGCACGCTTTTGCCTGTTGTCCCTCAAGACTTAATACGCCTTCCATAGTTACCCACAGTGCCATTAATACCAATAGTAATCGTACCATTTCCCTACTCCTAGTGTAAGATGTCTTCATGCATTAGAAAGAAATATTCAGCGTCACTTGGCTTGTCTTCCTGTGCTTCGCTTGATTTCTTTACTGACTTCTTTACTTCTTTTTTTACTACTTGGTTTTTAACCCCATGTAGTTTTCTTTTTGGGTGACACATGTTATTCCCTTTTGTTTAAATTTAAGCAGCGATGTTTTGCTGTCTGTAATCATATTAACAGCTCTATCGGTATGGCACAAGCAATAATTAGTGCTCACTTGATTTATTGTTCATATTTCCTATAAAATCAGCAACTTAAAGGTGAAAATAAATGATAAAAAATACACTGAGGTCTGATATCAAGCACTTATCAGTAATTACATGTAGAAAAGTTAACGCTATAAGGATAAAAACACAGTGCACACACATCACACACTGTGACACTAGATAACACACACACACACTGTAAGGCTCACATTACACGTTGTGACATGCTGTGCACGCTATGTG
>Ga0129324_10001450_pt1 | contig 15208 bp, 15 predicted proteins | sample CPBDNA_7_FD_96879 | JGI IMG/M metagenome (GOLD analysis project Ga0129324, IMG submission 96879) | Freshwater to marine salinity gradient microbial communities from Chesapeake Bay, USA - CPBay_Spr_15_0.2_DNA | ecosystem: Environmental > Aquatic > Marine > Coastal | place: USA: Chesapeake Bay... | reverse complement strand
TTTATCTTTTGGAAGTAAAATTAATTTCACTTCTTTTTCTATCCTTGGCAGCTTCTCATTTAATTCATCAAGCTCCATTTCAGCAAGATCTTTCATTTCTGGGTCACTTAACATCTCAGTCATCTCTTTTACTGAGGAAAGAGCTGCTAAATATTCATTGATTTTCTCTATAACAGGACCAAGATCCGCATATTCTTTTGATATTTTTATAAACTCTTCACGAGGCAAAGATTGAACATCGCTAAGCTTTTTTTCTGTTGCTTTATAATTTACAACAATATTATTTAAATTTTCAATGAAACTCATATTAACTAACTCTCTGAGATAAATTATCTATTTTTATAACTTCTTCAATTCTTGAATCTAAATCTTTTAGCTTAACTGATCCATCTTTAAGCTCTTCTTCCCCTACAAATATTGCAAAGCGGCAATTTTCTTTTATTGCATTCTTAAGAGCTTTATCAAACTTAGCTCCTGCATCAAAATATATTGCAATATCATTTTTTCTTAATTCATTTGCTATTTCCATAGATTTTATTCTTTGATTGGGAGTTGAAGCTATCACAGCGCAACTACGAATCTTAGAAGGCATATCATCATATAGCATGCTAAGTCGCTCAATTCCAGCCGCAAAGCCTATTCCCTCTGTGCTATCACCACCTAATAGCTTAATTAAACCATTATAGCGCCCTCCACCAAGGACAGTCCCTTGAGCACCTAATGCATCAGTTACAAACTCAAATGAGGTATGATTATAATAATCAAGGCCACGCACTAGGCTAGAATTAAGGTTAAACTTAATCCCCATTAGAGTTAAATATTCTTGAAGTGATTTAAAAAAATCATCTGCTTCATTAGAAAAATAATCACTTATTTTTGGAGCATTAGCTATTATTTTACGATCATTGCTGTTTTTAGAGTCTAAAATTCGTAAAGGATTTTTAGTAAGCCTAACTTTACTGTCATCAGAAAGATCATGAGCAAAATCTTTTAAATATTCAGTTAGTGATTTTTGATAACTTTTACGAGTCTCACTACAACCAAGAGAATTAAGCTCTAAACTGGTTTTCTCTAATATTCCTAATTTGCTTAGCAAACAAGCCGCCATAGCAATCATCTCAGCATCAATAGCTGGATTTCCAGGGCCTAAAAATTCATAATTAAGTTGATGAAATTGCCTTTGTCTACCCTTTTGAGGTCTCTCATAACGAAATAAAGGACCATGTGTAAATAGCTTAAGTGGAAGCAATTGTTGAAACCCATTAGAGATATATGCTCGACAAATACTAGCTGTAAACTCAGGGCGAAGAGTTATCTCCTCATTTCCTTTATCAAAGAAACTATACATTTCTTTACCAACAACATCTGATGATTCTCCAAGGCTTCTTTTGAATATATTGCTAAATTCAAAGATAGGAGTAGAAATCCCTTGATATCCATAAAGACTAGCAATTCTTTTTGCAATAGAAATGATAACTTCATGCTTATCATAATCTTCACCAAAAAGATCTTTAGTGCCTCTAACTGGCTGTAATTTTTCCATAATTGATTTATTTTAGCTGTTGCAATAATTATGCTTGATTATATATAAAAAGCTAGATAATGCAACAAACTATAACAACCAATGATCATTAACATTACGCTTAACGCAAGGAGTCATAGGATTACTTGGATCATTTATAGAAACACAAGGGCTTTTTAAAAGAGTACTTGAAGAACTAAGACCACAGCTTGATAAAAATATTAATGAACAAATAACTAATAAAATTCTCATAATTCTTTAATCCAGGTTTAATTTAATACTATTGGTTGTAGTATACCAATATTATTATCGATTTATAGCTTTTTTTTATATAGAACAGAATTTTTATAACCTACTGTCTCTAATTTACCTATAAAATCAAGAGATAATCAAATATTTTAAACTATCATTTAAAAAAATATTAATAATTATATCAACAAGCTATAAAACCAAAAAAGGGCGCTCAAAATCAATTGAACGCCCTTTTGCATAATAAATATTCTATAAATATTATTTTGTTTCTACAGTTTTGCTTTCAGCTTCAGCTTCAGCACCATCTTCTTTATCTTCTGCCATAACTTTTCCAGCAGCAACAGTAGCAATTGTCATACCCATGTCAACTTTAGTTTCTACATCTTTAGGTAATTTTATATCACTCACATGAATACTACCTCCAAGTTCAACTTCAGCTATATCAATTTCAATGCTTTCTGGAATATTACTTGGTAAACAGTAAACTTCTAGCTCATGACGAGCTACGTTTAATACGCCACCTTGTTTAATACCAGGACATTTTTGATCATTAATAAAATGAAGCGTTACCGTAACCTTCATTTTTTCATTCTCATTAATATGAATAAAATCAATATGCACAATATTATCTGTTACTTGATGAGTCTGGATAGATTTTGGCAAAGCACGATAAGCTTTTTTACCAACCTCAATATCAAAAACACGAGATAAGAAACCTTGTTTATGATATTGCAAAGTCATCTCTTTTTTTGGTACAGCAAATAATATCTCTTCTTTACCAGCTCCATAAATGATAGCTGGGATCATATCCCTTTTTCTAAATGCTCTGGCAGAACCAGTTCCTGTAGTTCCTCTTTCTTCAGCTTTTAATGAATGTGTATGTAACATGTGTCAACCCTTATGTTTAAATATATGCAAAGTGACATAATACAGAAAATTTTCATTTAGTCAAATAATACTATATTTAGTTTGTAATTTTTATTTTGTTTAAGAGGATATATATAATTAAATAAGATAACCAATAATTAAGTATATAATGGATATCTCAAGCAAAATATTTAGAGGAGTTTACAGATACTTTCTATGCTAGCTGATGCCTCATCTAACTTTTCGTCAAGTTTAGTTTGTAAATCTTGATTTTTATCTTCCATAATCAAAGAAGTTAATATTATTAGCAAGCTTTCACTAGCTCCACGAAATAACTTTTCATTTTCATGCAGTCTAGTATTTAATTTATCTGCTAACTCAAAGAGTTTTTGCTCCTCACCTGGTCCGCAATTAACTTGATATTCTCGACTAAGTATTTTTATTGTTGGCATCTTGCTTCTTAAAATAATCGTCAATAACTTTAATTGAGATATTGAGCTCGTTAATAACAGTTTCACTAGTTTTAACTAGTTCATTATATTTTTTCTTAAGCTGATTTAACTCAGCTTTTAAATTTAAATTTTCTTCACTAAGGCTATTATCAACTGAAGAACTACTCTCAGTTGAAGAGACCTTCTTAATAACTAACTGCTCTAATTTTTGTAGCGATAAATTAAAGCGATCTATACTAGTATTCATATCAAAAATCCGAAACCCTGCCTTTAACTTCCCATTCAGGAGCTTGTTTTGCTCCATATCTAGTTGGATCAAGACCTTTTATCCCACCGACTTCTTCCGAAGGATGTTTTTCTTCTACAATATTGTCTTTTATAACTTTTCTGCTATCATTCATAACTTAAACTTATAGTAATTATTTTTCATATGAAATACCACCAACTTTCTCGCCTCTTTGTTAAAAATAATTTAAGAGACAATATTATTATACTATCAAATCTAACTGATATCCACTATTTAGTCAAAGTAATGAGAAAAAGACTTAAAGATCATGTTTTATTATTCAATGGAACTGATGGTGAATATTTATGTGAGATCACTAATATAAACCCCAAAGAAATTTCTTTTAAACCACTAAAACAGATGAATACTCCTAAATTAGAAAAAGAAATTAATCTTATATTCGCACCGATAAAACATAATCGCATGCAATTTCTTCTTGAAAAAACCACTGAACTTGGAGTAACCAAATTTACCCCCATAATAACTAAACACTCAGTTATTGATAAAATAAACACTGATAAATGGAATATATATATAAAAGATGCCATAGAGCAATGCAGAAGATTATCTTTACCACCAATAGCACCACTTACAGCTTTAAAAGATCTCCTTACTAATTGGCCTCATAATGAAAAAATATATTTATGCAATGAAAATGAAAAGTCACTCAGCTTTGCCACAATAAACAAAGATTACCCTACTAACATTATGATTGGGCCAGAAGGCGGATTTTCAGAAACAGAGTTAGAACTTTTAAAATCATATAAATTTATTACATCAGTTCACTTAGGAGAAAACATCTTAAGAACAGAAACAGCCGCTATTAGCGCCGTTGTTCTGTCTAGTCTATAAAAAGCACCTCTGATATTTTCATTGACATATACGAAGCATATAAGTATTATAATGCAAAATTATTTATTAATTAAAATAACTAAAATGATAAACATTACCTCAATTTCATTTATATCCACTCGTTGCTGTTGTAACTAAAGTTACAATAGCTATCTCTTTTTACTATCTAAAATTATAGCTATTTTTCAAATGCTTAAGCTTTGCTGAGCAAATTACTTATCTTTATTTTAAGAGAAGAATCATGAAATTATGGCATAAAAATATAATTGCAATTATTGCAGGAAGCATTACAGGAATAATCTTTAAAGAACAAGCTAGCAAGCTTAAAGTAATTGGTGAACTTTTTATCGACATCACGAAAATGATATCTATTCCATTAATATTCTTTATTCTTATAAAAACTATTACCGACCTTAGTAAGGAATCCAACATAAAACATTTTATATCGAGAAGTCTTAAAGCCTTTACAACCACGGGGGCAATAGCAATACTCATATCTACAATAGTTAGCTTAATCCTATCAGACATTGAATCAACGACTCAAGCAACATATAATAATTTTAGTAAAAGCACATTAAATATAACCAATATTATGAATCATATTTTTCCTACAAACTTCTTAACTCCATTCATAGAAAATAGGGTATTACAGGTTACTTTATTAGCTATATTTTTCTCATACACTTTGAGCTTATTACCTAAAAAACCTATAATTCTCTTAAGTCTTATATCAGAAATCAATGATTTGTTATTTAAAATGTTAGAATTAGTTATCCAATTTACACCTTGGGCAATGCTTACATATTCAGCATGGCTAGCTAGCTCACTGGACACTAACTTAATAATTAAATTCAGCCAATTACTCTATATAATTTTAATTACTTATATTATATTACTATTAATTTTAGGAATATATATTAAATTTGTAATTAAATTAAACCCATTAAAATTCTTTCTAAAAAGTTTAGAATATCAGGTTTTCGCATTTTCAACAGGAAGTAGTAAAGCAAGTCTTTCTTTTACCCTTTCTCAAAGCATAACTCAACTAGGGATATCTCCAACTAAAGCTAATCTTCTTATTCCACTTGGAGCCTCATTAAACATGACAGGTCTTGCTGCATACTTAAGCGCCTCTGCAATATTTTTAGCTAAATTCTATAATATTGAATTAGATTTAGTAAATTATCTTACCATATTTACTATTTCTTTTATTAGCCCAATTGGAGCTGCGGGTTTGCCATGTGGAGCATTGCTAATTATACCGATGCTACTATCAAGCATAGGTATTCCTTTCGAAGCATTAGTCTTAATGACATCTATTGAACCACTAGTAAACGGCATTCGTACTGCAGTTAATATTACTGGAGATGTAGGGATTTCTCTAATAATTGACAAACAAGATAAAGAATTAAACGAAAATATTTACAATAGATAAGGATTAAACTGATGAAAAAACTATATATTATGCACGAAAACAATGAATGGATGCCCCCTATTCGCCAAACACTTAATGATCATAACATCCCATTTGAAGAATGGCATTTATTTAACAAAGGAATGATTGATCTAACATCTAAACCACCAAAAGGAATTTTCCTAAATAGAGCAAGTCCTTCCGCACACACAAGAGGACATAATCACTCTTCCTCAATAGCTTTATCCACATTAAATTGGCTAGAATCTCACAAGAGAACAATTATTAATGGATCTAATGTTATGTATCTAGAAATAAGTAAAGTAGCTCAGTATAATGCTTTAATAAAAGCTCAAATAAAAGCACCTAGAACAATAGCTACTTATAGCAAAGAAGATCTTTTAATAGCAGCAAACAAACTAGGATTCCCTCTAATTACTAAACATAACTGTGGAGGAAAAGGCTCTGGAGTTAGAAAATTTAATAATATAAAGAATCTAGAAGCCTATCCATATAGCGCTGATTACGAAGAACCAATTGATGGAATAAATTTAGTTCAAGAATTCATTGAATCAGAAGATAATTACATTACTAGACTAGAGTTCATTGGAAAAAAATTTATTTACGCAGTAAGAATAAACAACGAAGACGGGTTTAATTTATGCCCAGCAGATTCTTGCTCTATAGAAGGGAAATTTTGTGCAAACTCAGCTTCAAAAAATAAATTCAAAATAATAAATGACTTCTACCATCCAATAGTCAAGAATTATGAAAAATTCCTTAGAAATCATAATATTGACATAGCAGGAATTGAATTTATTCAAGACAAAAACGACAATATATATACATATGATATTAACGCAAATTCTAACTATAATAGCGAAGCTGAAAATTCATCTGGATTATCTGCTCATAAAGCTTTGGCAGAATTTATTTTGTCAAAAGCAGAATAATAATAAAGAATCATATTAATATCAAATCAACTTAATAATAGCCCAATAAAGCTTTAGGAACCCAAGCCGTATAAACAGCTTGCCTAAAGCTTCTTGCTGCTTTATAATTCTCTATAGATCACTTTTATCCTTTATAAACATGCTACATAAAATCATCTCCATCCTTTTCATAATTTTCATTAGTAATGCATCATTAGCAGATGACGTCTTAATTATTAAAAATATTAAAACATCGGCAAGCAATAAAAACGCCACTCTTGCACGCAACCAAGCACTTGAGAAAGGGCAGATCAAAGCATTTCAAGAATTAGTAAAAATTTATTATCCTAATGCAGAAAAAAAAGCTAGCAGCTTCACAGAAAGCCAAATATTTAATACGGTTGAAGGATTCAAATTATCAAAAGAAAAACGATCTTCAACAAATTATTATGTTCAAATGACTGTTAATTTTAGTAAATCTCATGTTAACTCATTAATGAATAATTTTGGGGCTGTCTTTACAAACAACCAAATAAATCAAGATGAAATAACAGATACCCGAGTTGAAAAAGAAGAGCTCCAAGAAGTCGAATCTAAACCTAAAACCATGAATAGCCTACTCATACCTGTACTTGAAGAAAACAACATAACATACTGGATTGAGGATGAAAATAAATGGCTAACATTTTGGCAAGAAAAATTAAAAACCTCAGGTTCAAACCAATTTACTTTACCAATAGGAGACCTTGAGGATATCTCGCTGCTAAATGAAAACATGTTAAATAAAAATATTATAGACCTAAGCTCTTTATATGATAAATATTCAATTAACAATATAGCTTTAGTTAAAATCAAGGTAAATGAAAATGAATCAGATCAAGACTTTTCTTTATCTATTAACTATCTAAATCGTTTCAACCATTCATGGCAGGAATACACATTCCCAATAACAGATAAAGAAGAATTAAATGCAGCAATGCAACAATATTATCAAGAAATGGTAAAATTTAAGTTCAAAGAAACTGATAACTCATCTCCCCCCCTAAGTACAAGAAAATTACAAACTATAATAGTGGACTTCCCAATAGAAAATATATCAGACTGGAGCAATTTAGAACAGATACTATCAAATATAACTCCAATTACAAACGTGAGTTTAGAAAAGATAAACCTTAAATACTATAGATTCTCTTTGACTTATATAATTGAATTTGAAGAGTTAAATAATATCCTTAGAAACTACAGACTCACATTACAAAACGAATATAATGGTAGATTCGTATTACTCAAAGGGGAATAAAATGTTTAATACTAAGATTTTATTTTGGGGAATATTAGCTATTATATTAGGCTACTTTGTTAACTCTGTTAGCTCAATTTTAACTCCATTTATTGCCAGCATGGTAATCGCATATTTTCTTGACCCATTAACCGCAAAGTTAGAAAAAATCGGAATAAAAAGATACTTTACTGTCTTAATAATTGTTACTATATTTGTTTTATTCTTATCCATTATATTAATTAGGGTAGCACCAGCTTTACTTGAGCAGATTCAACAATTCATAATTACCATCCCTAGATATGAAGACTATGTTACAACTAAAATAACTACCATTATGAACCATGTATCAAATCAGCTAAGCCCAGAACTCAGTGAAGACATTCAACAGCAATTGTCTAAACTTTCAACTAAGTTTTTCAGTTATGTGGCTCTCATTATCAGAGGGATCTTTAACTCTGGCATAGCAGTTATAAATATCCTAAGCTTAATTATTCTTACACCAATTCTTGTTTTTTACTTACTAAGAGACTGGCCAATACTGGTTTGCCACTTTAACAAGCTCTTACCAAGAAATTCTAAAGCAATAATTACAGATCAATTAAAACAAATCGACAAAGTATTATCTGCATATGTCAGAGGACAGATAAATATATGCTTAATATTATCTTTATTTTATATAATAACCCTAGGGATAATGGGCTTAAACTACTATCTTCTAATAGGAACTCTTATAGGCTGCCTCACTATAATACCTTACTTAGGATTCATTTTAGGAGGAACATTATGCATAGTAGTTGCTTTATTGCAATATTCTGATATTGACTATATATACATTACCTTAGCAATCTTTTTGCTTGGACATTTACTAGAGTCATATATCTTAATTCCAAAACTCATTGGAAACAAAGTTGGACTTCATCCAGTATGGGTTTTATTTGCTCTTATGACTGGAGGAGTCTTATTTGGCTTTTGGGGAGTATTCTTTGCAATCCCAATTGCAGCAATTATTGCTGTATTAGTGCGTAGTGCACTTAAAATATATTTAAGCAGCCAAATGTATAAACATTAATTTTCTATTTAAGGACAGTATGCGCGGACAAACCAAAAACGTCAAAAAAATAACCTTAAGTGGAAATGTTTATTTACTACATCACCACGAAGAAGAGCTAGATAATCCTCAAATAGGAGACGTCTATCTTTGCATTAATGATGAAAAAGAACTTTACTCAATTATATTGAATAATTACAAAACTAATGGTTATAAAGGATATTTTAAAGCCAGAATTTATGATGGATATGACTGGGGAGTTTTAAATAATATTGATTTCTTTGAAGATAAAATTAACCATTTTTCTAAAAAGGACATTTGCTTTTATAACTTTCCATTATGTCAAGAAAGAATAGAGGGCTATGCAGGATCCCCAGTATATAGAACTTACCGAGAGCATTACACACTTCACCTTCATGTAAGCGGAGAATATAAAGGAAAAAGAAGCAAAAAAAAATGATAACAAATATGCTAATTCATGAATATAATAATATAATTGGAAGCATAGAAATCATTTATGGAAATTTCATATCTCCATTTGGAATATGCAGCATCGCTGTAATAGATAAACCTATTGAATTACATGGAAAAGTTTGTTTTATTTCATTTAGGGATCAAAAAAACACTTTAAGTCACCTATGTAAACACTTCAAAAGAGCAGTTTTTTTAGAAAATAATTCAATAGCAAAAAATTATGAACATAAAATATTCTATTTATCTGAATCACCGCCTTTATTCTTAAAAGGAACAGAGTTACAAATTAAAACCTGGAATGCACTACTAAATATAAAAGCCAAAGAATCATTATGTTATGAAGACATTGCCAAACTAATTAATAGACCAAAAGCTTTCAGAGCCGTCGCAAATGCAATAGGAAGAAATCCTATTTCTTATCTAGTTCCATGTCATCGCATTATTAGGAAAGACAAAACTCTAGGTGGATATCGTTGGGGAATAAAAACAAAGCAAGATATCCTAAACTACGAAGCAAGCATTCCTTAAAAAAGAGGCATATTAATAACTTAAATTATAAAGCAACACTAAAACATGTTTATATATACAAAATAGCTTAATAATTTTATACACTTATATAAAAAAATATTGCAGAAACATGCAATAACATATATATTGTTTTTATGGACTAGCTTATTTATAACAAGTAACTAGTTTTTTAAATTTAATTTTCAAGGATAAATCATGAGCGATATTGAAGCACAAGTAATAAAAATAGTATCAACCCAATTAAATGCTGAAGAAGCAAAAATTTCTTTGGATTCAAGTTTTGTTGATGATTTAGGAGCAGATAGCCTGGATCAAGTTGAACTAGTAATGGCTTTTGAAGAAGAATTTGATATTGAAATTCCTGATGAAGCAGCAGAAAAAATCACTAAAGTTTCAGATGCAGTAAGTTTTGTTGAAGCTGCTCGTAAGTAATACTTAAAACTAATATATAAGTTATTCCCGCTCAAGCGGGAATAACTATAGAACAATATATTTATAACTCTTGTTCTACTACCCTACCAGACTGTTCAATACAAAACTCACCACTACAATTATCTAATGCTATATCTTGATTGCCTGAATAACTTTCATTTAGTGATGGAATTTTACCAGATTCTAATATTTCCTCATAATCAACTACCATAGTATCTAATGCTTCATTTTCTGGAAACACCCAATCATAACTATCAACCGCTACTTGATAAGAAAAAACCTTATCAGCTATAAAATGCTTTGTATCAAGATAGTAATCCACATATTTAATAGCATTAGATGAAATAAAATCATACATCACAGCACTAAACGTAGAAAATTCTCCTTCTACAAATGAATAAGTTGAAGTATTCTTTATAAGACTTGAACTCCAATCATACGCATCAGAAACTTTTTCCTCAGTATATAAATAAGCATTGTCTGCCCCACCCTTAATTACAGAAGAAAACGGAGAAACCAGCATTTTTATTACATTATAAGCCACAAAAACTCCACCAATTTTTACCAAAACATGAAATTGATGCGCTGACTTCAAAGAATTTGCTTCTTTAAAAAAATCCTTTATTGCACTCGGCCTATCTTCATTTGATAAAAATGGCTTTATTTCCTTAAATAACTTATCTGGTATAGATGAAAGTTTTTTTTCAGAATCGGAAGCAAGATTAACCACTCCTTTTATAGCATTTGCAAAAAGTGATTTGGGTGCAAAAAAATCTTTTAGCTTATTCATTTCGAACACAAGATCAAATTTAGTAGCGGCAGTTGAATCATCTTTAATCTTTAAAAGATATCCAATTGTCTTTTCGGAATAATGCCCTACAGGAGCCCCTTTTCCCACCTTATCAATAAAAGCCTTTGCTGCATCTTTTAAATGTGAGCTTGACTCTGCATTATATATATCTTTAATCACAGACTTTACCTCAAATTCTGACGTTAAAAACATTTTTAACTTTGCTAACGCATCAACTGCTTTAATTTTTTTATTATCTACCATTTCAGACAAAACCTGAAAAACATTAGCTATAAGTTCCTGATCTTTAAAACCCACGAGCCTTTCATTACCAATAGTAGACATCATAGACTGAGCTATATTTTCATACCCATTATTTAATTCACCTGATATCCAATCAAAAGCCTCTCTTGTTGGAATCATTATTAAATAAGCTTGAAATAACTGCTCTGGAAGTTTAAATAAAAAAGCTAAAGAAAACATTGATATCGAAGCTGCATCAGATTTAACTTCAGCTATTTTAATATTTTCTTCTGAAGCTGTTATTTGATTTCTTGCCTTACTAATTTGATCCATCACGTTATCAGATATATCTATATGATCTACAGAAAATAGACTTTCAATAGCATCATTTTTCATTTTATATAATTGATTTGCAGGATTTTGTATAAATTTAAATCCCTTTAGCCACTTATATGACTCACCCATTTGATCTGGAACGAATGCACGCCCCACAGCACCTAAGCTTGCCAAAGTAACCCAATCACTCTTAAAGTTACTAAACATGTATAAATACCAAGCTATATGTGTATTATCACCACCATCTGGCATTTTTGTTTGCCTATCTTTTGGAATAATAATATTGAACAACATAGAAAATGGCTCCATTACAACATTTCCAACTCTAGCGGCAAATGCAACTTTATCTTTATTTACACTTTTTAGAGTTTCATTAAAAATTCCATCATTATTTAAGGATGACAAAGTATAATTTAATCCATAACTTATATAATCAGCTGAGTTAATAAAAAGAACTTTCCCTCCTCCTCTAACAGCAGTACCAACAATAGAGAAAACATCATATGTGTAATCTTCTTTTATTGGTTGCTTATTATAAACATTTATTAAGACTCCAGGCGACATTAATCCATCACGAACCACAGATTCAGTTGTAGGATTACCATTCTTAGTTAAACTCTTAAGTGGCCCCTCAAATAATACGGAAACAGCAACTTTTAATATATTATTAGTGATAATCTCACCAAAATATGGACGCCTTGCCCATACAGTAGATAAATAACTTATTCCATCAATCGCTAACTTTACTGGTATATTCATTTGAGAACTTTCTTGAGCCATATTTGATTCCTTTATTGTAATTAAAAATGTTTTAAAGCTTTTGACGAAAGTAGCAAACATTCTTTTCTTATGCAATTAATATTTATGTTATATTTTTCATATAAAAAGATAAAATTAAGAATCTATTAACATTATATGTCTATTATTTATTACAAATTAGTTCAAGCATGTAATTTAGAGGCTTAAAAACATATGAAAGACGTCTATAATAAATTATTGGCATATAACGACACTGGCTTAGACCTACCCGGTTTAGATAAAATTGAAAGCAGCAATACAAGCCTAGGGGAGAAGATAGAACTTGTTGACTATGTTATAGAGTCAGTTGGCAACCTTAATCCCGTAGGATACTACAATAAAGAAGCAAGACAAACAGAAATACGAGAAGCTGCATCTCACTTAATTAATGAAGTTGCTTATTACAACCTAAGAGCGGGAAAAAACGATCCAATTGCATTTTCTGACCCGATATTAAATGGACAGCTTACCAATGCTGTTACTCTGGGTAAAGAAATGGATATAGCCAATGAACAGAAAAAAGATTCTGCACGTACTTTAACACCACAGGAAATACAACAAAACTACAATAATAATTTAAAAAATTTAGCTTTAAAGCCAAACATAATATACTCAAAAGAAGATATTGAAGCTCAGAGAGAGGTATTGAGAGCAGGTATCAAAAATGACACTTCACTTGATTCAGACCAAAAGAAATTCTTTTTAAAAAACTTAGATTTAACATCAGCTGATTTATTAAAACAATCTTTAATACCAAAAGAAACTACTCCACTTATAAATCCCTCCATAGATGAAACACATTCAGCCACCAAAGCATCACCTATGCCGAAGACAGTTAGTAAACCAATAGACCTTGTCATAGAAACCTCACCTCCTCTAGTCGACAAAGCTGGACCTAACTCACCAACATCAACTGCAGGAATGCCAATTCCTGAGATACAAACAAATGAAAACGAAGAAGTACCAGTAAAACCAAAAGGTCCAAATACACCAAACACAGGTGACAAAGAGGTCAAAGAACTCACTCCTCCACATCCTCCAACAAAACCTCCTATAGCAGCCATAAAACCCAAGTCTAGAGCACTAGAATCTACGCCTATTCTTAGTACTGAAGTACATCCATTAGACCCTAATACAGAGCTGGCATCAGAAAACATAGAGCCTATTAAAAAAACTCATCAAGAAGCTAGAAACATAACTACAGCAGGAAAAACAGCTAAAAAAGAACCTCAAACTCCTAGAGTCACGAACCCTCCAGTTAATAATGACCTCCAAACTCCAGTTCAGACTCAGAGTTATCACAAGAACACTAATAAAGAAGTAGATGAGCCAGGAATTGAAGTAACTACATTCAACTCACCAAAAGTTAGATCCTCAGAAGAGGAAATTGCACCTAGCCAAGATATTGCTCCAGCGGTGGAAACAATTGCTGCTGAAGATAAAGAAACTACAGTTAAAGCCTCACCAGAACTGACGAATCCCATCGAAAACAAACCTCCAGAAGAAACAACCGGACCTATTGATATTGAAAAGATAGTACTAAATGAAGATCAATTAACGGCTATAGAAAAGATAGGCACTATACTAGATACTATGCTCAATAAAGGAATTCCACAAGGGGCAATTGATCAAAAAGCAACTAAATTTGATATAGAGAATGAAGACAGCCTTACTAAAGGCATCCCTCTAAAGCAATTAATATTATTAAAAAATATCCAAATATTAAACGGCGACTTAACTAATGATAAAGCAAATAAAAAAGATACCGAGCAAAAAATAAAAGAACTTCAAAAAGAACTCAGGAACTTATCAAAATCCAATTCAATTACGCCGAAGGTTAAACCTGTTGCTCCACTTGAAGATGCAGATCTTTCAAGGCCTTATGCAGATGCAGAAACAGAGATAAGAAAAAAAATCAAAGAACTAAAACCGCAAGAAATCATAGACAAGGGTTGGATTGGTAAAGCTGCAAAAGCTGGGAACCTAGACGTAGCAAAACTTCTAGTTGGAAAATTAAAAGAATCCACAGCTCCTGAAGAAAATCTAAATGATCCAGCCAAAGTTGAGGAGCATAATGCTCAAAAAAACACAGCTTTAGAAAAAGGAGCGATAGATCTTATTAATAACTTTGGCACTAATTATAGAAAATATGAAAATGCTGCAGTAGCATCTAAGAAAGCTGAAGATACAGCAAGAGAAAAATACAATAAAATAGATAACTTACCTTTAAATGATTCTGGGCTACAAGAGATAATTGCAAGTGACCCCAAAAAATACCCTCAATCAGTAAAATTAGAACCCCGCAGAGTAACAGCGGAAAATAATCGAGCGGTAGCCCTAGAAGAGCTAACTAGAATAGCTATTGAAGAGAATCGTAATGAGCACACAGAAAAACTAGAAAAAGAAATTAAAAAACTTGAGCTTACTCTTAAACTTACTCCTTCGACAAAAGAAAAGAAAAAGATTACAGAACTTAAAAAAGATTTAGAGACTGTTACTAAAATTCAAACAATAGAAGAAGAAATAGAGTATCTAGCAGCAAAATCAGCAGAAAAAAAAGAAGAAGCTAGTATTTATGAAAGAGATTTTATATCAGCAGTACAACAATCTAACGTTGATTTTAAATCTAAATTAAATGAACATGTCAAAAAAGCAGATGAACTGGGAGAGCTTATTCTTAGCCTAGAAGAAATCATTAAC
>Ga0129324_10001449_pt1 | contig 15219 bp, 34 predicted proteins | sample CPBDNA_7_FD_96879 | JGI IMG/M metagenome (GOLD analysis project Ga0129324, IMG submission 96879) | Freshwater to marine salinity gradient microbial communities from Chesapeake Bay, USA - CPBay_Spr_15_0.2_DNA | ecosystem: Environmental > Aquatic > Marine > Coastal | place: USA: Chesapeake Bay... | reverse complement strand
GGGGGAGGCCCCCCGGGGCCCCCCTTGGACTCACATGCTCCCCTCACGTGGCTCATGTCTTCCTCGGGATCAGTGCCCAGTCGAGGCGAACTCCAGCCAGCGCCAGGCCCGTGCGGCTCGCGGTGCTGCCGATGCCGAAGGACGCGTGCAATGCGCCGCCCGGCTGCCAGGCCGACAGGGTCCCCACCTCGCTCTGTCCGCGCGTAGTGGTGCCGCCTCGAGCATGGGCGCTCACCATCATCGGGTCATCCTCGTCCCAGGAGATCAGGACTCCGAACGTGCCACCGGTCGAGAACGTGCCACCGGTTGCTGAGCTGGTCGGCGTAGAGCCAAGCTTGGCTGTCCTGGCAACACCCGTGTTGATGTTCGCTCCCCCGTACCAGCCGTACCCATTAGCAATGGCGGAGGTTGCGTGCGCTGCGACCCATGCCGTGTAGGCTTGGCTGCTGTGCGTTGCGGTCGAGCAGATGAAGCGCAGGTGCAGGGCCTCGTACGCACCTTGGTCCAGTGCGTCAGTCACCTCCCAATGGAAGCGAAGGGGATCCATCCCTGCGTCGGGCATGCCAGGATTGCCCACGTCCAGCACGATGGAGGACGTTACGCCCAGCGTGGACGAGAGAGCGTTGAACACCTCGTCAGGCGAGCCGTCATCCAGCGTTGCGGCTGAGAGGTCAACAGACGTGTAGGCCACCCCTGCAACGGGCGCCGTGGTGTAGCGGTAGGTGGGCACCCTACGAGCCCTCGTAGGCAGACACATGGATGTAGGCGAAGCCCGATGCGGTGTCAGCGGCAAGGTAGATCACGGGTGCGCTGACAGGCTTGCCCTTGCCTTCGGTGAGGGTGAACGAGTACGCCCCACCGGATGCGATGGGGTAGGCGCCCGTGCCGATGGCCGCCCCATCAGTCGCGTCGAACTCCAGCCAGCCAGCGTCAGCGGTCGCGCCATCGCTTTGCTTGAAGGTAACCGTCACTCGACGCACCCAATCGGGCAGCGTGATCTGCTCGCAGTTGCCCGGGGTGGCGTCCATGGTGACTCGCGCCACGTCGGTCGGGTACTGGTCCAGTGTGGGGGTAGTGGCCATGCGTGGGCTCCTGTGTCCCTGTGCTACCGGACGGCAATGACGCCACCGAGCAAGCACCGCTCGTCTGTGCTTGCTGTGAGTGCTGCGTCTTCGCCCTCACCTACTACCCAACCCCTTGCCTTGGCTCGCTTGTGTGCGTCCACGGCGTTGCGCACTACGGACTTGATCACGATGAAGACGTAGTTGCTGCGCGAACTGGTCAATGGGTTGTATGGGTTGATCCCCCTGTTGCGAGCAAGCAGCCCCAGGTACACCTTCTGCAGCACGTCATCAGCATCGAGGCCGCCAGCGCGGACCTGGTTGGCCCAGCGTGACCAGTAGATCCGCTCTACGAGTCCCCGGTCTTCTGGGTCGTTGAGATCAATGCCTCGCCCTGGCTCAAGCACCGCAACGGGCACGACGGCTTCGGGCTCCTTGGGCACAATCCACAGGGCGAGTTGGCTCACAGCGACCCCTCGCAGTCGTAGTGCCGCGTGTACGTGTATGAGCCACCCGGCATGGGCATCACCTCCATGCAGCACGCTTTATCCAGGCACACCCACTCGCCCACGTCGATGCAGACGGCCTCCGACTTCCCATGCCTCCATCACCTGCCCCCAAAGCGTGGACCCCTACGGGTCCGGTCCATGAGCCGGTCCATGCTGCTGATGCTGTCGAGCCCCAGCGCTTGGTTGAGTGCGTGCTGCACCCTACCCCACTCACTTCGAGCCGGTGCGGGCTGGCCGATGTCGCGCATGGACTTGGCCAGCTGCTCGAGCGCCACGGTGAGTTGAAAGCGGGTGAGGCCCCTGTTGAGCCTGACCAGCTTGGTGGCTTGGTCCTGCCAGTGGGCGAGCTCAGCGCGCGTCATGTCGCGGGTGGTGCCTTCCCAGCCCATCAGAAGGGCGGCTCTTGGTCGTTCCCGCCGTACGAACCGCCCCCGTGGTAGCCGCCACGGGAGCCAGCGCCCTGGTTGCCGCCGTAGCCACCCCCACGCTCCTGGCGTCCCTCGCCCTCGCCACGACCCAGGAACTTGACCTCTTGGGCAACGATCTCGGTGGAGTAGCGCTTCACGCCGTCCTTCTCCCAGGACCGCGTCTGCAGTCGCCCCTCCACGTAGACCTGGCGGCCCTTGCGGCAGTAGCGGTTGACGTTCTCGGCGGTCTTCCCGAAGCATGAGACGCGGTGCCACTCGACCTGGTCCTGGTAGTTGCCGTCTCGGTCCTTCGCCCGGTGCGTGGTGGCCACGCTCAGGTTGCACACCGCCATGCCGCCGTTGGTGTTCCGCAACTCCGGGTCTTGGCCCAGGTTGCCCACCAAGGTCACGCGATTGATCATCCCATCTCCCCCTGGGCCTGAGCCCACTGAGCTGTGTGTTGGGCCTGGCTCTCCAGCCGTTGCGCCCGTGTGTTGTTGCCCTTGCTGCGATACCACCGCGCGTAGGCGAGTAGCGCACCCTGAAGCGTCCGCGCAGTGGCGGCCGTCTGGTGGGCGTTGTGTGCTGCTGTGGCGGCCTCCAGCGCTTGCCGCAGGTCCCAACTCACTGGGGAGCCCGCACGTATGCGCCGAGCTCCGCATCCGACCACCCCAGCCGGTCAGCCAGGGCTTGCAGTTGCGGCTCTCGCGGCAGGCGACCCCCACGCCATCGGCTCACCGTGGCTTGAGTGGTGCGGAGCTCATCGGCGAGCTGCTGCACCCCCACCTCCTCCACGGTCATCGACACCTTCAGCAGCGTGCCCCGGGTCATCTCGCTGGTGTTCATTCCCACCCTCCCCACACTGCGTACCACGCGCCACGGAGCACGCGCAATCGCTTTGGCGTCATGCCACCACCTCAGCAACGAGCCGGTCCTTGGCTGCGCGGATCCCACGCACAGTCAGGCCCCACACCCGGTCTGGGTTGCCGAGACGTGCCCGGGTGGCGTCGTTGAGCATCGACATGGGCAGCAACTCCACGTAGCCCTTGCGCTGTAGACGCCTCAGACGGCGCGTGGCGGTCTTCTCCAGCACTTGGTCCCGGTCTGCCAGCGTCGAAGCGCTCAGCATGCCGCCACAGTCCTCCAGGGCCCACCGGAGGGCCGCCCGCTGCGTGCGTGCGAGAGACAGGCCGCGTTCTTCGGCGTGCGTGGAGTTCTTGACCGTCTTGATGCAGACGCCGAACGCCTCCGCGATCTCCTCACACGTCCACGCCCGGTCGCGGGCCTCCTGCATGCGCATCACCCGGGTCATGCCTCACCCCCCCCAAAGAGAGACGGTTGCTGCTGGTCAACGCAATTTGGCGAGCACCACAGAACTTCGCGCCGCTGCCGCGCGCCACCGTCTGCCGCGTACCCCTTACGGGCAGTCCAGCCACGAGCCGTCCACCCAACAGGCGGATCCCAGAGCCCCGTGTAGCCACACAAGACGACCAGGTTGCCGCGCTCGTGCAGGTCGATTGCGGCATCGCAAGCCTGCTCCCATGTCGTGTCTGCCGTCTCTGTCTGTCCCGAGTATGCGCCGTCCACATCCCAGCCCTCCGGGTACGGCGGATCAAGCAGGACCCCGCTTGCGCCATGCCGCTCCACGACACTGGGAGTCGTCACCCGACGCCAATCACCACAGGTGATGCGAACCCGGCGCAAACGCTCAGCGATGGCAGCGAACCACTGATGGATGCCTTGTCCCGCGTTGCCGAGGTGCGGCAGTTGTCGGTGGATGCCTCGTCCCGCGTCGCCGAGGTGCGGCAGTTTTCGGTGGATGCCTTGTCCCGCGTTGCCGAGTGTGATCAAACCCTCTGCGTCCCGCTTCCACGGTCCCTTGCCGCTACACCAGCCGGAGCCAATCCAGCAGCACGCGCCCCAGATCCACCAGCCGGCCAACTCAGCATCGAAGTACCCCGGGTCCATCTCAAGGCGTGCCGTCAAGCCATTGACCCGCTCAACCAGGACCATGTGCCTGGCGTGCAGATCGACCTCAGATACCGGCCAGTCGGCGGCGCGGGCCACTGCGTCCGGGTCTGCTGCGATTGCCCTGTATGCGTTGACCAGTGCCCCGTCGGCATCGTTGTACGTCTCGACCTTCCCGGGGCCACCCGGCCGGGCCAGCAGCACAGCACCGGACCCACCGAACGGCTCCACGTAGTTGGTCACGTCACCAAGAGCGCGCCACACTACATCGGCCGCTCTCGACTTGCCGCCGAACCAGGGGAACGGGGCTCTGAGTTTGTCAGCCATTGGCGGCCTCCAGTTCTGCGATGGTGCGGGCGGCCGTCTCCAGCATGATCCGCTGGTTGCGTTGGTAGTCGGACTCCTGCGGTGCATCGACCTCGGCCAGCGTGGGTGCCACGTCCTCGAACCCGGCGCAGTAGACCTCTGCCCGGGGCGTGTGGATGACGGGCTTCATGCCGCCACCCCTTGCCGCACAGTGTCCCGAGCCGCCTTGAGCCCCTTCGGAGTCAGGGCAAAGATGATGGTGCGCTCGTGGTGGCTCTCCTCCAGCACTTGGGTGCGCTGCTCCAGGCTCAGCAGGTCCAAGGGCAGGCACTCCAGGTAGCCACGCCGCACCAAACGCTTGAGGGCATGGCGCACAGCGAACCGGGATGACTTGGGCTCACCTTCACCGAGGGCCGCCAACACGCGACGCACCGTCAGCACGCCTCCCCACTGGCGAGCCAGCACCAATCGCCCACGCTGGCGCCGGGTCAGCCGGTCCCCCTTGGGCGCTGGCGTCGTGTAGAAGCGCACCGTCTCCGGGTGGCACTGGAGCGCAGTCGCGATCTCCTCAACCGTCCACCCACGGTTGCGTGCGTCCTGCATCTCGAAGACCCGCTCGCTTGCAATCTTAGCCCTCATGAGAACCCCCCTCGGTCGTCTTTGTCCATGTCGCTGAACCGGAAGTACTTACCGTCCCACGCCATCAACTCCTTGCCCGTCTGCCCAGCCCTCAACTTGGCGTAGATGAACTCGGCGATCCCGGGACACGTCGATTCAGGGTTGTAGTAGTCGTCCCGGTAGATGAAGATCACCGCGTCCGCGTCCTGCTCAATGGCCCCGGACTCGCGCAGGTCAGACAGCATCGGGCGCTTGTCCTGGCGCTGCTCAACGCCCCGATTGAGTTGGGCCAGCGCGATGACCGGCACGTCCAACTCCTTCCCCAGATGCTTCAGACCCCGGGAGCACGAAGACACCGCCTGCTCCCGGTTCCCCTTGCTGCTGTCATCCCCCTCCATCAACTGGATGTAGTCCACGACCAGGAGGCCAAGCTCAGGGTGCTGCGCCTTGAGCCTGCGTGCCTTGCTGCGGATCTGGCCGATGGTGAGGCCCGGCGTGTCCTCGATCCACACAGGCGACCCAAACAGGGCGGCGTGGGCGTCCTCGATCTTCCCCCAATCGGCGTGAGATACCGTGGCCTTGCGCATGGACCGCCCATCGACCAGGGCCGTGCTGCCGAGCACCCGCATTGCGAGCTCACCCCCGCCCATCTCCAAGCTGAAGAACCCGACACCCACGCCCTTGGATGCGACGCTTGCCAGCACGTTGAGGGCAGCACTCGTCTTCCCCATACCAGGGCGCGCGGCCAGCACGATGAGATCCCCGCCCCTCATGCCCATCAACCGGTCATCCCAGGCGCGGAAGCCCGTCATCAGGCCCCCCGTCTGCCCCGGGTTGTCGCAGGCGTCCTGCAGGCGCTCAATGCCAGCCAGCAGGAGTTCGTCCATGGGCCGCCAGTCCCGCCGGTCCTGGCCCGCTGCGAGCGCGTAGATGGACGCCTCGGTCTCGGCCATCAGGTCAGCGGTCGGCTTCTCCCCGAGCGTGGCCTCTGCCAGCCTCCCGCCGATCTCACGCAGGGCGCGCCGGGTGCTCGCGTCCTTCACCTGCTTGGCGTAGTTGCCCAGGTTCGACGTGCTGGGGCAGTGCTCAGGGAGCCCGGTGGCGTAGGCGATGCCGCCCATGCGCTCGACCTTGCCCGTGCTGGCCATGTAGTCGGCAAGTTGGACAATGTCGGGCTCTCCACCCTTGCGCTCGACAGCCACCAGCCACTCGAAGATGTGCCCGTGACTGCCAGCGAAGAAGTCCCCCGGGGTCAGGGTGGCCGACACCTCCGCGATCTGGAGAGGGTCCAGCAGCAGCCCACCCAGCAGGGCGCGCTCAGCCTGGATGGCCTTTGGTGCGGACCCGTTCACTTGGACGCGCTGCGTGTTGCAGCCTCGACCGCCTTGGCGGCTTCCTCGTAGGCATGGGCGCAGCCCCGATACCACTCAGCGTCTTTGGACTGGTTGCACAGACCCGCCAGCCGTCTCGATGCCCGCGCCGACTCCCGCAGCGCCTCCACCAGAACCGCGCTCACAGGAACACCTGCGGAGCACGGGACTCCTCCTCTTGGGGGTCGAGGGTCCACGCCAGCAGCGCTTGCGCAAGGCTGGTTGCCTGAGCCCGGGTCAGCGAGATCGCGGTGGCCCCGTGGTCGTCCTTCAACGACAGGTCCACCAGACCGGCCGAGCCGAACTCTCCCCGCACCAAGATCAGCCGAGTCACCCCGTTGATCTCATGGTCCCGACCGCTGATGAACACCAGCGGATCTACATTGAGTGTCTTCACTTGCTCCCCCTCTTGGCCGCTTCGACCTTCGCCTTTGTCTCTTGCACCAGGTTGTAGAACCCCGGGTAAAGGGGCTCATGCGGGTACACGTCCCGCACCCAGAACGTCTCGCCCTCCACCCGACCCATCTCCGCGAGGATGGCACGCTGCTTAGCCAGCGCTTCGGGCCGGCACTCCTCGCACGCGAAGTTCTTCGTCTCCACGCGGTCGCCAGTGCTGACCAGGTAGGCCCCGTGCCTCAGTCCGCTCCCATCACAGGGAGGGCAGCGCCAAGCAGGCGCGGCTGCCAAGCAGTCCTGCCAGTGACACTTGAGCAGGGTCCGAGGGCTGGGGGCTACGTCGCCTTTCTCCTGCGTCCACCACCCACGACCCTTGGCCACCGTGATGTAGTGCTTCACCGCGCCGTCCAGCCGGTGGCCCTCTTTCGTTTCAAGGGTGCTGCTGGGTGTGCATCCGGCTTGAGCTGCGAGGGCACGGAAGGTGGGCAGCATCTTGGTCCATGCTGACCGACCGGGACGGTACGGGTAGCCCATGACGGCTTCGAAGTGGGTACGCCATGACGTTGCCGCGAAGCGTGCAAGGGGGTCGCTGTCCGTGGACAGGTTGGAACCCGCTCGCTCTCCGGGTGCGCCCGGCGTTGGCTCCGTCGCCCGCTTGTCTTCGTTGTTGTGCTGTGTGCTGTGGGATGTGTGCTGTGTACTACGCGCGTGTGGCGGTTTCTGTGCGGCCGGTGTGCGGCCGGTGTGCGGCGGGTGTGCAGCGTCCTCTTGTGATTCCGCTGGCTTACGCTCCGAATCCGTGCGGTCGGTGTGCGGCTCCTGTGCGGCCGGTGTGCGGCGGGTGTGCGGAACGCGCTTCGGGGTGTGCCCATCCCGCCAGGATTCCTCAGCTTTCAGCACTTGCCGCGCCTGCCAGTGAGTCCATCCCCACCGCTTCGACAGCTTGCGGGCCCCGGGCATCGACATCAGGCCGGCCCAGACTTGGTCCTCATGCCAGCGGAGATCAGCCAACACGGCGGACTCGGTCCACGGCAGGGGCAGTTCGGCGGCAATGTCCGGCCACCAGCGCGGGTCGACCGCGAAGAACGGGGCCTTGCTCATGGCCAGAGCCGCGCTTCGACATCTGCGAGCCATACGGTCTCTCCTGGCCGCGACTCGTCTACATAGACGTAGCCCTCCTCCAGAAGTGCCATCACCATCTCCAGTGATTCACGCAGCCGAATTGGACACTCACCGGTCCATCCATCACGCCTGATGGCACCACATCGGCTGCACTCCTGTAGTTGAGCGCCTTGGTCAGTCCACTCGTGGTCAAGGCGCACCACAGGCGCACCGGTGGACCGGGTAGGTTCGGACATTGCTTTCTCTCGTTCGGGTTGGTGGGCTCGTCCTGTCCCACCCCTCCCCCGGAGCTACCGGGGGAGGTACCGCACGAACGCGGAGAGAGAGACAGGTCACAAGACCGAGGTCATTCTACAGCAGCGGGGTGCTGGGTGCAAGGGTCAAGGCCGCCAATAGTGGCCGGTTGAACAGGGTGGGCTGGTTCACAGCGCAAGCCGCAGCGCCTTGGCCACCTTGGCTTGGGGCAGTTGCAGCACGTCCGCCACAGCCTGGAGCCGGTCTGCCTTGGGCATCACACGCCCGCTCTCCATGTTCTTGACCTGCTCCACGGACAGGTCGCACAGCTTCGCCAGGTGCTTGCGGGTCCAGCCCTTGGACTCGCGGTGCTGGCGGATCAAATCACCGATGGTCATCGGTTGTCCCCCGAGCCCTGAAGGGTGCCTCGTGCCTTGCGGCTGGCCAACTTGTCGAGGTTCGCCTGGGCCACGTCTGCCAGGCTAACGCCCAGCTCCTGGGCCACTGCGGCCACGTACCACAGCACGTCACCGAGTTCGGCCGCCATGTCGTCACGCTGCTGCTGGGTCAGTTGCCCACCGCTGTCGCGCAGCACCTTCTTGGCCTTGTTCGCGATCTCGCCCGCCTCCCCCGCCAACCCGAGCGCCGCGTAGGCCAGGCCCAGCGCTTCACCCTTGCCCGGGTAGATGGCGGTCTGTGCTGATTCGGTCTCGTACTCGCTAAACTGCATTGGTGTACCTCCTGCCACTACTTAGGCACATCGGGCCTCTGTGTGCAACCCAACCCGCACAAGAGGCGGGCTATACAGGTGGCGCCCGTTATTCAGCACATGAATGGGCCGGGTACGGTCGGCCTGTGTATGATGTTTGGGCGAGGTGAGAAGAAATGCGACGGACAAGCCTACGGGGTGACCAAGTGAGTGTAGCGGACGCGGTAATTGAGTCGCTTTGCGGCGGCCCTTCCACGGTGCCCTCTGGCATGAACGCTCAGCGACCGATGACGGATGCGGAACGCACCCAGGACTTCTGGGCCGGGCTCGTGTTCCTCGTGGGGCTGCTGATGCTGTGCATCGGGCTGGCGGCTGGCTTCACCTTGTGGGGTGCGGCATGAGGCGGGAGAAGCGCGACCAGGAGTGCCCCAACTGCCACGGGCACGGGGAGCGGTGCGAGCACTGCGACGAGACGGGGCGCATGACTGCGGCTCAAGTGGACGACTACAAGCGGTGGGCGAAGGAAAACGCCGACCTTGGGGGGTTCTGATGCCGGTTCAAGTGGGCGAGCACATCGAGGACGACGACGGCCGGTGGGTCAGTGTACGTCGGGACGAGGACGAGCTGTTTCTGTGCGATGGCACGGACGAGTTGACCATCTGCGCCGACGCCATCCCTGCCCTTACGGTGGCGCTGCTCAAGCGGTGTGACCCGGGGGACGTGCGGGACATGGCGATGGAGATGGGCTTCGACTTGTCGATGCTGGTCGGCGAGGGTCCCGTGGCTGATTGGCTCAAGGGCCTGGACCTGATGGACGGACGAGACTGGCGCAAGAGCGCGGGGGTGGAGTGATGGGCGAGACGATGACGACGCAGGCCAGCGAAGGGCTGGGCAAGTTCGCTGCGGCCATGGCCAAGGCACAGGGAGACATGGGAAGCGCGCTCAAGAGCAGCCGCAACCCGCACTTTAAGTCGATGTTCGCTGACCTCGCGTCGGTGGTCGATGCTGTCCGGGGGCCCCTGTCTGCCAACGGTATCGCCTTTGTGCAGATGCCCACCTCAGACGGCAACACGGTCAGCGTCACGACACGCCTGATCCACGCCTCTGGCGAGTGGCTGCAATGCACCCTGTCGGCGACCCCTCGCAAGAGCGACCCGCAGAGCGTGGGGTCTGTGGTGACCTACCTCAAGCGGTACACTTTGCAGGCCATGTGCGGCATCCCATCGGCCGATGACGACGGGGAGGGGTCCATGGCCCGGGGTGAGCCTGAGCGCCAGCAGGAGCGGCCCCAGCCCCAGGGCTTCGACCGCAAGGCCGCGTTGGCGGTCATCGACGCGGCGTGGGGTGAGCACTACACCGGCACCATGACGCAGTGGGCCCGGTCGGTTGACCTCGACCTGATGACGGCCAGCCGCGAAGACCTGATCAGCGTCCTGCGAGACGTGCAGGCCGGGACCGTTCGTGGCGCGGACGGGCTGCGCAAGTGAGCCCGCTGGCCTGGTCCTGCGCCTTGGTCATCGAGGCCGGGCGCCTGGACTCCCCGCTGGTGTGGCACGCAGCCTTCTGCTTGTTCCGCCGCCACCACGACGACAGCGAGCTCAGCGCGTGGGTCCACGATGACCTCGTGGCCCTCGCCTGTAGCCTCAGTGACCCAATCCCCGTCTCCGTGTGGGACGGCTTCGCGGGCTCCTCTCTGTGAGCCCCATCAACCAGCGCCGACGGTCGCCTCTTACCCCGTGCATCTCGCATTGGGCGACCGTCGGCGCTTTCCCTTTGGAGATGACATGAAGACTTATCTGCACATCGACATCGAGACGCTGCCGGCGCTCTACATGACCACGGCCGAGCGTCAAGCCTACGCCTATGCCCACGTCCCGAAGACGTACAAGAAGCCGGAGAGCATCGCCAAGTGGGTGGACGCCAACACGGACGAGCAGTGGCGGCGCACGTCACTGGATCCGCTCTATGGCATTACATGGATGGTCGGGGTTGCCGTCAACGACCGAGATCCCGAGATCCTGATCGGCGACCCGTATGACCCCAGCAAGGTGCTGCACGACCTGAGCGAATACGTCGGGATGGTCTACGACCAGCATGGCGAACCGACGTGGGTGGGCAAGTCCTGCCGTCGCTTTGACCTTCCCTGGCTGGCTCAGCACGCGCTCCTCTACGGGTGCGGCCCCTTGAGCGCCACGCTTCTCAATGTGCTGGCGTACCCCTACGACAAGCGGGTGCAAGACGTGGGCGAGATGTGGCCCAGCCAAAAGCGCCTGAGCCTCGACCCGATGGCCGGCTGGCTTGGTGTCGGCGGCAAGTCCGACGGGATGCACGGATCCAAGGTGTACGACGCCTACTTGGCGGGCGAAACGCAGAAGGTCGCGGAGTACTGCCTCCAAGACGTGCGCAGCACTCGGGACGTATGGCGCCGCCTGACGGGCGCACTCGACGGGCGCGGCGTCCGGCCTTCGCTGGAGCCTATCCCGGCCGACATCGCGGCTCTCTTGGCTACGCCATGAACACGATCGAATCATCCACGGCGACCGGCATCTTCTGCGGGGACGCGCCTGGGTTGCGCGAGTTTTCAGAGGGCTATCTGGGCCTTCCTGACCGTGAGGACGAGGACCGGTGGTGGGCCCTGCCCTTCGATGGCCCGTGGTGGTCAGCACGCGCATCCAAGCGACATGTGTCTATCCCCTTCGTCCCGCTGAGCATCACTGCCGGCCGCGACTGCGTGGTCCGCTACCTCGCAGAGCAGGGGCTGGACTACGGGTGGGCGCGAGACATCCCCGGCGCGCTGGTGGAAGGGGTGCGGCGGTTCGTGGCGGGGGAGGAGCCGCTGCTGGGGGTTCGGTCGCGCCTGCGGTGGGGGAGGCTGCGTGACGGGTGGTGCCTTTACGCGGTAGCGGGGCAGGGGGAGGCGCAGGTGGCGAGTGCGTACCCTTACGGGTGGGTCACTAACTACCCGCCCAGCCAACGCGGTCCCGAGACCGGCGACGAAGGCAAGGCGCTGGCTGAAGCCGTCATCCGTCGCCGCTACTGGGTGACGCAATGACCTGGGACAAGCGAGCGAAGCAAGCCGCGCAAGCCCGCAGCTTCGACACCCCCAAGCGAGGTGCCGCCGTGGCTCGCAGGGTGGACGCCATCAAGGCGAAGCACCGAGGCCCACGGGGGACCTGGGGATGGACGGAGCCGCGCACCCTGACGGATGCCGATTGGGACGCCCTCCAGGTCTCGCCCATCACGGGGGACGTGTGGGACTGCACGCAGGTCACGCCTGACACGGTGGAGGTGACCCATGGGTGAGATTGACGTTCTGGTGGCTGACGACTGCTTCACGGTGTCAGTTCGCATTGACAGCGAAGGCCGGGCGGCTCAGGTTGCCGGTGGGCCTGACTCCTGGGAGCCCGCTGAGCCTGCCGAGTGGTCGGTGGTCGCCGTGTTCGTGGACTACAACGGGACCCCGCTGGACCTGGGCCTGTCGGACGTAGCCCACGAATGCTTCGCGGCGATGTGGTGGGACGAAATCGACGATGCCGTGACCGTGTGGCTGGACGAGCACGCCGCGCATGTGGGGGCTGAATGAGCACCGACACCCACGTCACCGTCCTGATCGCGCCCTACGGCAAGCCTCGACCCATCGTGGAGCGTCGGCGAGCTCGCATGCCGACCGCTTACAACGAGTGGCGGGTGAAGTTTCGCTGGCTGGCTGGTCGACTCGGCGGCTGGGAGACTGCGCCCGCACACAGCGCGGTGGAGTTGGCCGTTGACATGTACTGCAAGCGACCGCAGCGCAAGCCGAAGCACGTACCCCGCGCCCTGTGGAAGTCTGGGCGCCCCTACCTCGCGACCAAGACCCCAGACCGGGACAACGCCGTGGGGGCCATCATGGACGCGCTGAACGGGGTGGCCTGGCACGACGACTGCCAAGTGCAACTCGGCCGCGTCTACATGTGGGTGTGCGCCGAGGGTGGAGAGCCCCGGTGCGAGATCACGCTACGCAGGATGGGCCTGCATGGGGGGCCTGCGTAGCGCCGCACGGAGAAAATACAGAAAGTCGTGGACAGGACTTCTACCGCGCTGTAGATTGTTCATGTCGGGAGGGAAACCAACCACCCCAGCCGACCAACGGAGCCAACATGAGCAACACCACCGATACCTTTCGCGCCAGCGTATTCCTTGATGTGAGGCAGAATTGGTCAGCATCGTTTCCGGCCACGCCTGACGGTTACGGCCTCGCCTTTCGTCGCTCGCGTTTGATGGTTGCGAAGTTCGGGGGAGACATCACTGCGTTTGAGAACGAGTGGCCGGATCTCGGCAATTTTGCAGGAACAGCCGCAGCCGTTGGCGGCGGGGTCTTGGCCTCGGTGCAGTGGATCGCCTGAGCCCACGGGCTGACTCAGGCCCTCGTCCCCGGTTGGGGGCGGGGGCTTTTCAGGTAGAGGGAGCCAGCATGGAACGGATGAACAAGGGGACGCGGGTCAAGACGAGCGGCAAGGGTCGCACTGCGCGGTGGCGCACCATCGCGGGCACCGTCACCAAGCGCCGGGGGTCGTCGGTCTTCGTGCGCTGGGATGGCACGTCCTTTGAGGACCAGATGGACGCCAGCGAAGTGGTGCCCGCATGAAGCGACAGGGCAGGCCGCCCAAGGCACCTGAGGACCGCAAGAGCGTACGGGTAGCCGTGTGGCTCACACCGGGGGAGGCCAAGCGCTTGGAGGGTCTGTCACGGGCTGAGGACATGACGCGCAGTGAGTGGCTGGCCAAACCGCTAAGGGGCTCCGGTGACTAAGGCTCAGTTCCTACTTGAAGAGAGGGCCGCCATCATCGCCGAGGGCTGCGGGGTGTCCCAGCGCGAGGGTATGCGGCGGGCACTGGCTCAGCGCGCACAGGAGGAGGCATGCAGATCTGCGAGTTCTGCTACACCGACCACAACGCCTACCTACGGGCGGAAGCGGTAGCCCGGGTCGACCAGTTCCAGGGCGGCGAGCCCTCCCCCCGTTGTAGGTCCGGGCGGGCGCAGTCTGTACGCTGAGGACAGACACGCGCATCCAGTTGGGGCGTCGGGGCAGGGGCATCACCAGCCCAGACCTTGCACTGCGCCTGGATCTCGGCCCATGCGCCCTTCACCGCGACTCCACGAGATCGCGGGGTTCCCTGACAGCACGCGGACAGGTGTACTGCTTCGGGCACTCAGCACACACGCGCGGATCTGGCTCGGGCTGTGGCCTGCCCGCGTCGGCTGGTCCAGCCCAGGAGGCGCACAGCTTCGCGAGCTCGGCCCAGCGGTTCAAGGTGTCCCCTCGGTGGTGCTGGACCCTGACAGTTCAAGGCCCGGGGCGCGCACCGCGAAGTCCTGGAGCGTCAGATATCCGCCCCAGATCAGCGCCGACAACATGAACAGAAACAGCACGGGCACCACGATGACCGGTCGCAGGAGGGATGCGATGCGCTTCTCTCGGTCGCGCCGCGCCTCCTCGGCCTCAGCCCAAGCCTTCAGCGCGGGCTCTACCTTTGTCCTCAGCTCATGTAGTTGCTGCTCGGTGGACGCCATCTGCTTGTCCGACTGTGCGGCCGCACCTGCAGCAGCGCCGTGCATGTGCCACACACGGCTGACGGTGGTGTCCAAGAGCGCCTTCAGTCGTTGTAGCTCTTGGACGATTGCGGCGGTGTCAGACATCAGCGCGCTACTCGGCCCGCGCGGTGCGCACGGTGTCCACGAGCTCGCCGGCCTCGCGCATGATCTTGCCGGCCTCGCGCATGGTCAGCCGCTTGTCGGCTGCCGCGTCCACGCACGCCGCCACCACGTCCATGGCCTGCTCGAGGATCTCGGGGATGTCCTGTGCGTCGATGTTCAGGGCGGCCAACTTCTCGGCGAGGCCGTCCACGCGCTGGCGGACCTGGTCGATGTTCGTGGGCATGGTGCCTCCGGGTGGTGGTTCAGGCTTGGAAGCGCGCGGACAGTTCAGCGACGCTGGCACCCTTGGGCATCAGCGGGTGGCGGATGTCGTTCTTGCGGGCGTTGATCTGGGCGTGGGTGAGCACGCCAAGGCGGTCCCAACCCATCGCGATGAAGTGCTCCCGCGCCCAGTCCACGCTCTCGACCAGCATCGCAGCGTCAAGCGGTGGGTAGAAGCCGGGGACCTCGCGACCCTTGCTGGGCAGGTAGAGCGGGGCCTCGATCTCGCCTGCAATCCCTCGGGACCTGGTCGACGCGCTGATGTAGGGGACACCCAGGCCGAACGCGTTGCTGTTGGGCTTGTCCAGGCCCTCGGAGCCGCCCGCGTGGTAGGCGCGCTGCCCGGGAGGGGTCACCAGCGCCGGGCCCTCGGGGAACCAGACCGCGTTGTAGCCGCCCCACGCCTTGCGCCGCTCGCGCTCGGCCAGGTCCTCCATCTTCGACATGATGGTCTCGCGGCTGTACGCGCGCGGGTCGTAGGTGTCGAGGTCGCCCAAGTAGGGCACCGTGAACCAGTGCAGCACCAGCAGATGCGGCGTGATCTTGCCGTGGCCGGTCAGGGGG
>Ga0129324_10001448_pt1 | contig 15220 bp, 14 predicted proteins | sample CPBDNA_7_FD_96879 | JGI IMG/M metagenome (GOLD analysis project Ga0129324, IMG submission 96879) | Freshwater to marine salinity gradient microbial communities from Chesapeake Bay, USA - CPBay_Spr_15_0.2_DNA | ecosystem: Environmental > Aquatic > Marine > Coastal | place: USA: Chesapeake Bay... | reverse complement strand
GGAAGAACGACATCTGGGAATTATTCCTTTAATTATAAAAAAAACCTGTCTTTTGGATATGTAAGCTCAATACATTCAAATGAAGAACTTTCAAAAATGAACCTATATATTGAAGTAGCTAAACAAAAATTCCCAGCACTAGTAGAGATTGCTCCTCTAAAAGATAAACGTCCTAGATTGTTATAATTTTGTTGCTACGTTAAATAATTGGTGGTTAAATAATCTCATGCAAAAAACTTATTTTCATGACAGAAAACATATCAGTGAAAAAAAAGTTAATAAAAAAACCATTCCACTACAATATATTGATCAAAAGAGAACTGTAGATATCAACAAATTACTTAACAGGGTAAAAATAGATCAAAAAAATGAAACAAAACGAAAAATAATTTTTTATAGCTCTACTGTATTAGGACTTTCTTTAATTGGGATTTTAATAACGTTATTAAAGTAAACAATTCTTTCAAATACTTGATACAAAAGGTTTATGAGAAAAAAAATCAATGTAATTATTTTCTTTTTTTTGAACGCAAAAAAGTCCATTTAGTTGATTTAGATCTCCAAATGTGTCAAATACAGCTTGAGTAACACCAGGATGAAATCTAATCTTAGTATTTTTATCATAAAAAACATCTAATCTTTTTTTACATAAGTCTTTAAGGTTTAATGATGATAAATTTGAATATTTAACTTCATAATCATCTCCAACAATAAAACCATTATCATCCAAAATTTTTTTTGAATTTTCCAAATCTTCTAGTACCTCATCATACAAATGTGATCCATCAATTATAATCAAATCGTATTTTTCATTAATTTCTTTCAAATAAATATTAGATTTTTTTTTAATTATCCTACATTTATCTAAAATATTATTTACATTTAAATTGTGATAAAATAGATTATAAACTTGAGAGTTCTTAAGAACTTCAACCAACTTATTATGTGTAAAACTATCTGTAGTAGTTGTATTTTCGAACTCATCCCAAATATCTAAACAAGTTATTTCAAATTCTTTGTTATCTTTTTTTAATTGTTTTGAGATAGTTAAAGTTGTTTGGCCACAATAGACTCCTATCTCTAAAACTTTAATAAATTTTTTGTCAATCTGCTTAATAATTTTTTTTATAACTTTTTGTCTATTTCTACCCGCCTCTTGATCTGATAGTAAATAGCCTCCAATGTATTCTCTATTAAATTTTAATGAAAACAAATATCTTGGATAGCCTAGATAATATCTTATTTGAGAAACCAAATTTAATATTATTAAATTTTTGCTAATTATTGGTTCAATTATAGCTCTAATTATATGAAGCATTCGATTATTTTAACCTAAGTATTTTATTAAACGTTGTAATTGTAAACATGATTATTATTTCTTAATTTTTTTATTCAATTTTATAGACTTTATACTTACTGTTAATTATTAAATTATCTATATTTAAGTTCCACTCTTTAGGAACTATCAATGTATTTACATTAAATTCATTTTTAATAATTCTCCATTCAGTTAATTCTTTTTTTTCATAAGCTTCCTTAACTTCAATTTCACTTATACCACCAAGATTTTTATATTTTACATCAGAATATGAAATTCCAAGAATTTTTTTTGTCATAGTTTGTGAAGGAGATGCAAATTTTGGCAAGTAAGGAATATAATCCAGACCCTCAAAACAGAATAATATGGGTTGTCTACTATAAATAATGGTTTTGTTACAAAGATAATTACTTGTAAGGATATAACCATCTAAATTTAAATTTTTAAATTCTCTCCAAAACAACTGTTCTTCAATCTTATCATTTTTTATAAGATGAATGTTTTGAATTCTTGATCTTAAAAAATCATTCTGTTGAAAAAGATGTAGTATTAGTATTATTGAAATTAATTGAAATGAATAATTTTTATTTAATTTTCTTTGAATAAAAATTTTTTGAAGGAACATTGCAATAATTGATATGATTACTGGGTATCCAATAATAGAATGAATTAAAAAAAATCTTTGAGGAATAGTTCTTACAGCTATTTCAGGAAAAATTTGTGGGAAGATTTTATATGCAAAATAAATAATACCTGAGAAAATTATAGACAAAGATAATGTTTTTAAAAAAAAGTTGTTATTATTTGTTATATTGGAAAAATTATATTTTAGGTATAAAAGAATTAAAGCTAGCAAAATAAAAGATTTTAAAACATATTTAAAATACATATTGTCTAAATTACCCATATTAGTTCGATGAGCCTCTATGTAGAAAAAATAATCATCATAATCTTTTTGATTAAATTCAAAAGAAATTTCTGTGTAATTTACATACGTATATAAATAAAATAAAATTATTATTATTAAACCAGAAATTACAAATATAGTTTTTCTAACACTCTTTTTCTCAAGCGTTAAAAGCGATGTTAAAATTATAATTCCAAAAATCCAAAGTCCAATCACCAAATGAACAGATAGTAAAAGTAGGCAAAATAAAATAGCAAATGACAAATTTCTTAATGTTAATAAGCCTAAAATAAATGTACTTAGAGAGTATGCTATCATTCCATTAGTGTGTGCTGTAAACATTAAAGTAGGGTAATCAATATTTCCAAAATTCTTTTTTAAAACAACAGCAGTTAAAGAAATTAAAATACTAAAAATTGTTGAAGAAGTAATAAATTTAGAGATTAAATAAATCCCAGATAAGTTTAGTAAAGTCCCAAAAAATGTTATTAAGCTATTTGTAAGATAAGTGGAAAGGCCTATCTTTATAAAAAAGTTTATTATAACAAATAAAAAAGAGGGAGAATTGCTATTAATTAAAAAAAATAAATTTGTTTTATCTTTATATATTCCATCATTATCTAATATCAGGGCATTTCCAAGCGCATAATGATCAAAATAATAAGTATAACTAATAAAAACTGAAGAAAGCGATAAAAAAAAAAATATAAGAGTACTATTTAAATTTTTTATATTTTTCACAGTTATTATATTATATTAAAAATTACTTAATTTGGTAAATATTAACTATAATAATTAAATATTGATAAATAATGAAAAAATTTAAAAAAAATAATAACTTTTTAGAAAAATATTTTAGTGATTTGTCTGAAATAATTAAACCAAACACAGAATGTTTAAAAAAATTAAATGTAGTTAAAGATCTTATTGTATCTACTTCCAAAAAAAGTGGTAAAATTTTAATATTTGGAAATGGTGGAAGTGCAGCAATAGCAAGTCATGTAAGTGTGGATTTAACTAAAAATGCTCGTATTAGAGCTGTGAATTTTAATGAGGCAGACCTGATTACATGTTTTTCAAATGATTATGGTTACGATAGATGGATTGAAAAAACTATAGATTTTTATGCAGATAAAAAAGATATTATAATTCTTATTTCATCGAGTGGCCAATCTAAAAATATGATTAATGCATGCAAGGCTGCGAAAAAAAAAAGAATAAGAGTAGTTTCATTTACAGGCCATTCTAAAAATAATCCACTTTCAAAATTAAGTAAGATTAGCCTCTGGGTTAATAGTAAAGCATACAATTATATTGAAAACATTCATCAAATTTGGCTTTTAGGTATATGTGATTTAATTATTGGAAAAAGAGAGTATTCTGCTAAGAGAAAAGACTAATAAATATCATTAGAAACTTTAAGAGTATTTATAATTATGCGTGTTGTTGATTTTATAGTTAAATTTTTGAAAGAAAAAAAAATTAATGATATTTTTATGCTTACTGGCTATGGAGCAATGTATCTTAATGATGCTGTTAAAATAGCTGGCATTAATTACTATGCTACTAGAAATGAAGCTACAGCACCTAGTATGGCTAGTGCTTATGCAAGATTAAAAAATAAAGTAGGAGTTGCCTGTGTAACAGCTGGACCAGGAGCAACAAATGCATTACCTGGATTGGCAGAGGCGTTTGTAGATTCTTCACCTATTGTTATTTTATCTGGTCAAGTTGATTATAAGCAAACAACTCATAGCACCCAATCAAATAAAATCAGATCTTTTGGTACAGCCGAAATAAATATTATCCCAATAGTCAAACCTTTGACTAAGTATGCTGAAATAATTAAAAATCCAAGAGATGTAAGGTATATACTTGAAAAAGCCTTTCACCTTGCTGATAGTGGAAGAAAAGGTCCAGTATGGATTGATATACCTCTCAATATACAAAAAACTGAAATCAATGAAAAAAAATTGAGAAGTTTTAAAGTTAAAAAAGATATTAATATTAATTCAAAAATAAAATTAAAAAATAATTTAGAAAAAATATTTAGATTAATACAAAAATCAAACTTTCCTGTTTTGATAGTAGGTCATGGTGTTAAGCAAAGTGGTAAAATATTAGAAATTAAGAAAATTATAAATATTTTAAAAATTCCAGTTATATTTACAAGGTTTACTAATGACTTAATTTCACATGATAAAAAATTTATTTATGGAATATCAGGAATTAAAGCAACAAAATATACCAAAAAAATTATGAATAAAGCTGATTTAGCAATTTCATTTGGATGTAGATTTTCACCTCAATTTGTGGGTCATGAATTCAAAGCATTGTCAAATGCGAAAGTAATATCTGTAGACATAGAAAAGGATGAATTAAACAAAAAAGGTCAAAAAATAGATTATCCATTAAATTATGACTTAAAAGACTTTCTGCCAATATTTCTTAAATTTTTAAATAAAAAAAAATTAAAAACCTTTAATTTATGGAATAATCATTGTGAAAGCTTAAAAAAGAAAAACCCCATCAAAATAAGAAATTTTTTAAAAAATAAAAAAGTTAAAGCTATGGATCTTTATTTTTTTATGGATAGGCTTGGAAAAATATCATCAAAAAAAAACATACTTATAACTGATGCTGGTTCAAATTATTATATTGGTGGCCAAGTATGGAAATTTCAAAATGATCAAAAAGAGGTTGCTTCGTATACTAATGCTGCAATGGGCTTATCTATTCCTCTTGCAATTGGAGCGGCTGTAGCTAAACCAGATTCAACTATTTTAGCAGTAACAGGTGATGGGTCATTAGAGTTAAATATTCAAGAGCTAAAAACTATCTCTCATAATAAATTTAATATAAAATTATTTGTAATTAATAACGGAGGTTATGTTTCTATGCACAACTGGGCTGATACTATTTTTGAAGGGAGAAGAGTAGACAATCCTGTTGATACAGGTGATGGTACTTTGAATCTTAAAAAAATAGCTAATGCTTTTGATATGGAACATTTTTTGATATCTGATTCAAAAAACTTAGATAATATTTTAAAAAAAATTAATAATATAAAAAAACCCTTATTTGTTGAAGTATTAACTGATAATAAACAAATTATATTTGACGCTTACAAGGATTATTAAAGTATAGATAGTTTATGTCATTAGATATTTTGTTTATACATCCCAACGCCTCAAAAAAAATTTACCAAGGTCTAAGTAGTGAGCACTCAGCTATAGAGCCTCCTATTTGGGCAGGAATGTTAGCAAACCATTGTAGAAATAAAAACTATAATGTTGAAATTCTAGACTGCGAAGTAGAGAGACTTGATTATATTGTTAGTGCAAAAAAAATTAACGAAATTAAACCCAGAATAGCTTGCTTCGTTGTTTATGGTCAACAACCGTCAGCATCTTCTCAAAATATGGAAGGAGCTATAGCTACTTCTGAGGAATTAAAATTATTAGATCCAGAAATCAAAATACTTTTTGTTGGAGGACATGTCTCAGCTTTACCAATAGAAACTCTTACCATTGAAAAATCAATTGATTTTATAGCTTTAAATGAAGGTGTCTATTCTATTTCAAACTTATTAAAAGTTGAAAATTTAAATGATGAAAACTATTTAAAAAATGTAAAGGGGATAGGCTTTAGAAATAAGGATAATCAAATAGTTATAAATCACTCAGAAATTATTGTTCCTAAAAAATTATTAGATATTGATTTACCAGGTGTAGCTTGGGATTTACTTCCTTCACTTAAAAAATATAGAACTGCAGGGTGGCATTCATGGTCTAATAATTCTGAAAAGGAACCTTTTGCAGCTTTATACACAAGCTTAGGATGTCCATACACATGCTCATTTTGTATGATTAATATTATCAACAGAACAGACTCTGCTGAAAATATTTCATCTCAAGATTCAAATATTTTTAGATGGTGGAACCCGGAGTTCATCATCAAGCAATTTGACTATTTTGCAGAACAAGGAGTAAAAAATATTAAAATCGCAGATGAATTATTTGTTTTAAATCCAAACCATTTTATAAAAATTTGTGACATGATTATAGAAAGAAAGTATGATTTTAATATCTGGGCATATTCTAGAATTGATACTTGTAAACCTCAATATCTAGATAAACTAAAAAAAGCTGGAGTAAATTGGCTTGGATTAGGAATTGAAAACCCTAGCTCTGTAATACGTAAAGAGGTGCATAAAGATGCTTTTAAAAATGTAAAAATTATAGATATAATTAATTCTATAAGAAATGCTGGAATAAATGTAGCCGCTAACTATATATTTGGTTTGCCCGAAGAAACAGAGGAGAGTTTAGAATTCACTTATAATTTCGCAGAAGAATCAAATACAGAGATGGTAAATTTTTATAGCGCAATGGCATATCCAGGAAGCCCCCTATACTTAGAGTCCAAAAAAAATAATATTGTTTTACCAAAAACTTACTCTGGTTATAGTCAACATTCTTATGATACTCAAAATTTACCTTCTGCACATTTATCTGCATCAGAAATATTAGCTTTTAGAGATAAAGCTTGGGATAAGTATCATACTAATCCAAAATATTTAAAATTGTTGGAAAATAAATTTGGAATGAATGCTGTAAATAATTTAAAAGAAACTACTAAAATCAAACTTAAAAGAAAGTTATTAGGTGATCAACCATAATAAGAAAAATTTTTTATTAGATGTCTTTAAAAAAGCATCACTGTGTAGACACTTTGAAAATGAAGTTTATAAAAGAGTTTCTAATAAAGAAATTAATTTTCCAGTATATCTTTCAGCAGGTCAAGAATATGGTCCTGCTACAATAGCTGAAATAGTTAAACAAAAAAAGATTAAACCCTTAATTTTTGGCCAACATCGTGGGCATTCAATTTTTTTATCATTCGGTGGCAATATAATAAAATTAATAAAAGAACTTAAAGGAAAAAAAGATGGCTGTACTTATGGTATGGGTGGATCTTTATCAATTCATTCGACTCAAATAAATATGTATGGTCATGATGGGTTTATGGGAAGCAATGCTTGTATCGGTACAGGAGCTTGTTTTTCTTCAAATAAACCAACCATTATTTTTATTGGTGATGCTGCTTTAGAAGAAGATTATGTTTTAGCGTCTTTAAGCTGGGTATCAAAAAAAAAACTTCCTATTTTATTTGTAGTTGAGGACAATAACTATGCTGTTTTAACTAAAAAAGACGAAAGAAGAGATTGGAATGCAAAAGAGTTAGCAAAAGCTTTTAAAATTGAGGCTTATGATACTAAAGATGAACCAGGCAAAATACTAAAAAGTGTAAACAAAAATTTATTTAAAAAACCAATGTTAATAAATATTCATACTAACAGAATTTTCTGGCATACAGGTGCTGGAAAAGATCAAGAAAATGTTTTTGATAGACTGTTGCAGCAAAAAAAAAATTTAGGTGCAAGTGCAGAGTTAATTGATATTAAAATTAAAAAAAAGATTGAACAATTATGGGCAAAGAATTAAGAGAAACAATTAAGGAAATAACTTACAAACACTTAAAAAAAAATAACAGCCAAGTGTTTGGGCAAAATTTGACTGGTGTAGGCTGGGTAGCTGGAACTTTACCAAAGCTATATGAAAAAGATGGCGTGATTGAACTACCAATGGCTGATGTGGCAGGAGGGGGTATAGTTACAGGTTCAGCTTTGATGGGAAAAAAACCTATCTATATAATACGTTACCAGGGTTATAATTGGCTCAATTGCACTTTTATCGTTAACTACGCTTGTAAATCAAATGAAATTTGGAAAATTCCTTGTCCGATGATTATTAGGGGAATAGCTTCAGAAGGCTCAATTGGACCAGTAGCAGGGTCGGCACACATATCTGTAATTTATAAAATGCCTGGACTTAAAATTTTTTCTCCAATGACAAGCAGAGAATATAGTGCAGTTTATAATAAATTTATGAAATCTAAAGACGTTTTTTATATTTCAGAACATCGACAAAGTTATTCTAATAGAAATGAGTTTAAAAATGAAATTAAAGGAAAAAAAGATTTAATATTAATGCCTATATCTGTGACAAGATTTGAAGCTGAAAAGGCTAAAAAAATCTTAGAGAAAAAAGGTTTTAAAGTAGGAATAATTCATTTAGTAAATTTAAAACCTTTTACACTAGAAAAAAAATGGATAGCAGCAATAAAAAAAAGTAGAGCAGGTGTCTTGATGACAGACAACGATTACAATGATGGAATACTAAGAACATTAGCGCACCAGATAATTGAAAAAACAAATAAAAATGTTTCAGTATTAGGATTAGAAGATAAAACAGCAGGACATCATAAAAAAGTTGATAATTTACCACCTGATGATTTAAAGATTGTAAAAAAAGCTATTTCTATAATTAAAAAATTTTAAACAAACATGATCATTTCAAAAACACCCTATAGAATATCTTTTTTTGGAGGTGGTAGTGATTATCCCTCATGGTATAATAAACACTCAGGATCAGTGCTTTCAACGAGTATAGATAAACACATTTATATAACGTGCAGATTTTTACCAAAATTTTTTGATCATAAATATAGAATTGTGTGGTCAAAAATTGAAAATGTTCAAAATATAAAGGATATAAAACATCCTATTGTAAAAAATTTGTTGAACCACTTAAAGATTAAAGATGGTTTAGAAATTCATTATGATGGTGATCTTCCAGCATCTAGTGGCATGGGGTCGAGCTCAGCTTTTACAGTGGGTTTAATCAATGGTTTATATAATTTATTAAATAAAAAAATAACAAATTATGAAATTGCAAAAAAAGCTATTAACTTTGAACAACAAGTTATGAAGGAAACTGTGGGATCGCAAGATCAATTAGCTACAGCAGTAGGTGGTTTTAATAAAATTATTTTTAATAAGAATAATAAATTTAAGATAACATCAAAGAAAAATAATTATAATATTAATCGTTTAGAAAGTAATCTTTTATTAATTTACACAGGAAAGAAAAGAATTGCACAAGACGTTGCCAAAAAATACTTTGGAAAATTAACTACAATAAATAAAAAGTATATTGATACAATGGTTCAGCATGTGACTGAAGGTGAAAAAATTATAAAAGGTAATAATATAGATGATTTTGGTAAATTACTGCACTCTGCATGGTTAACCAAAAAAAAACTTAGCACACATATATCAAGTCCAAAAATTGACGATATGTATGATTATGTTATACAGCAGGGAGCTCTTGGTGGTAAATTACTTGGAGCAGGAGGAGGAGGTTTTTTTTTATTTTATATGAGAAATGAATTAAAGGAGTCTTTTTTAAAAAAAAACAAAAAATTAGTAAATGTACCATTTAAATTTTCTAACACAGGAACAGAGATCATATTTAAAGATTTAAAAAGATAAATGAATTTTAAACATCCTTTAATGCATAATAATTTTACTGAAGGGGACTTATCTGCAGTAAAGAGATTATTAAATCAAAAAAATATTATTTTAACGCAATCTAAAAATGTAGAAAAATTTGAAAAATCATGGTCAAAATGGTTAGGAGTCAAATACTCTACTTTTGTAAATTCTGGATCATCTGCAAATTATATTACAATAAAAATTTTACAAATCTTAAATAAAAATCACTCTAAGAATGAAATTATTATACCTTCATTAACTTGGGTTTCAGATGTTAACTCAGTAATAATGAATGGATTTAAGCCTGTTTTTGTAGATATAAATTTATCAAACTTATCCATGAGTCAAAATGAAGTATTAAAGAAGATAAATAAAAAAACCTTAGCCGTATTTATTACTCACGCACAAGGGTTTAATGGATTGAGTAATTTTTTTTTAAAAGAACTTAAGAGAAAAAAAGTTCATTTGATAGAAGATGTTTGTGAAAGTCATGGTGCAAAACATAATGATAAAAAATTAGGAACCTTCGGATTGATGTCCAATTTTTCTTTTTATTATGCTCATCATATGACGACTATAGAAGGAGGCATGATATGTACTAATAATAAGGAAATGTATGAACTTTCAAAAATTTTAAGGTCTCATGGGATGGTTAGGGAATCTAAAAATAAAATTTTTGAAAGAAAAATGATAAAAAAATATAGAGATTTATCTCCTAAATTTATATTCTTACATCCAACACTTAATTTTAGAAATAATGAAATAGGCGCAGTTATTGGGTTAAGCCAATTAAAAAAGTTGGACTCAAATAATAAAAAAAGAACAACAAACTTTATCAATTTTTTAAAAGATTTAGATAAAAATAAATATTTTGTTAATTTTGATCTTAAAGGATCATCTAACTATGCATTTCCAATTATTTTAAATACTAAAAACTTAAAAACCAGGGATAAATTTGAAAAGTATTTGATAAAAAATAATATCGAATTTAGAAGGGGTAATGCTGGAGGTGGAAATCAATTAAGACAACCTTATATTAAAAAATATATAAAAATTAAACACTTTTTAAATTTTAAAAATGTTGAACATGTCCACTTCTTTGGCTATTATATTGGTAATTATCCAAATTTAACAAAAACAAAAATTCAAACAATAACTAAAATATTAAACAGATTTTCATTTGTTTCAAAAAAGAATATAAAATAGATATATGAAGAGAATATTAATTACAGGTGGTGGTGGGTATATAGGATCCATGTTGACAACAGACTTAATTAATCTTGGCTACAGGGTAACCGTTATAGATTTATTAAAATATGACAAAGGGTCTCTAGATCATCTTTATATAAATCAAAATTTCACTTTTATAAATGGTGACGCCAGAAATGAAAATATTATTAAAAAACACTTAAAGAATCATGAATATATAATTCCTCTAGCTGGTTTAGTAGGAGCGCCACTATGTGAAAAAAATAAAAAAGATGCTGTGTCAACAAATCTTAATGCAATTAAACTTATTTTAAAATTTTTTACAAATAAAAATAAGTTAATATATTTAACTACAAATTCTGGATATGGCATAGGTGAAAAAGATAAATTTTGTGATGAAAATAGTCCATTAAATCCAATATCATTATATGGCCGAACTAAATGTGATGCTGAATATGAAGTTAGTAAAAAAAAAAATACTATTTCTTTTAGGTTGGCTACAGTATTTGGAGCAAGCTATAGAATGAGAAGTGATTTATTGGTAAATAATTTTGTTCAGAGGGCAGTCAATAAAAATTATATAGATATTTTTGAACCTAAATTTAGAAGAAATTTTATTCACATTAAAGATGTTATAAGAGGTATAATTTTCTCTATACAAAATTTTGATAAGTTAAAATCTAATGTATATAATTTAGGTCTTTCAAATGCTAATATAACAAAAATTGATTTGGCAAAAAAAATAAAAAAACAATATAAAAAATTAAAGATTACCGTTATTAAAAATAAATCAGACCCTGACAAAAGAGACTATTTTGTAAGTAATGCAAAAATTGAAAAAAAAGGATTTAAAGCTAAAATATCTTTAGATAATGGAATTAAAGAGTTAATTCATATTTTTAAAAACAATAAAAATAAAATAATTAATAATTACTGATTATTGATTTGATTTGTTTGTAAAAATTTTTTTCAGAATAGTAAAATTTTATTTTGCTTCTTCGTGCTGCAATTAAATCACTTTTTTTATCACCAATCATAAAACTTTTATTTAAATTTAAATCCCAATTAACTTTAATATTTTCAATCATTTTATTGCCAGGTTTTCTTAATGAAGAATTCTTTCTATATTTCTTTATTTTAGCATCAACATGATAAGGAGAAAACTGAACATCATCAATGAAGATGTTATTTTTTTTAAAATTTTCATTCATATCTTTATGAAGTTTTATAAAATCATCTTCTTTATAAATTTTTTTCCCAATGCCTGCTTGGTTTGTTATTATAAAAATATAATAATTTTTTTTTATCAAATATTTCAAACCTTTAATAACACCATTTCTTAGTTTAAAATTTCTTAACTTATGAACATATCCATAGTCAAAATTTATAACCCCATCGCGATCTAAAAAAATAGCCGATTTACAAAACTCTTTCTTAAGTTTTGAATTAGCTACATTGAAAAAGTATTTTGATCCAATATCTATAAAAAAATCTGTAAAAAATTTTCCCTGAATTTTTTTAGAATTTATTAATTTTGGTAATATTTCATTTTCGAGTGAACAATTTTTATTATGAATATATTTAAATATGCTTTTTTTAAAAAAATAAACTCCACCGTTCATCATTGAGCTATTTTCTGTAAAATATAATGATTTATTTTTAATAGATAAGTTAAATAATTTTTTACTTTGTTGATCTTTATTTTTAGTTAGTGCAACTATACCTATCTTATTTTTGTCTAAATCTTTAATTAATGAATTTAAATTAATATTAAAAACAGTATCTCCATTAACAAGTACAAAATCTTTAACATTTAGTTTTTTCAAATTTGATAACGCACCCCCTGTACCAAGAAGTTTATTTTCTTTTATACAAATTATTTTTGTTAAATTTTTTAGTTTTTTATTTAATTTCTCAAAAAAAATTTTATTCCTAAATCCACATAAAATGATTATTCTTTTAAAATTATACTTACAGTTACAATTTAATACATATTGAATAAAATGCTTATTATTAAATTTAAGCATTGGCTTTGGGTATTTGCCTAATAATTTTTTTATTCTGGTTCCTTTTCCACCTGCTAAAATTACTAAATCAATATTTCGTAATACATAAGATTCTGGCATTTTGTTTAATTATAAGTTAAGTATTCAACATGAAATTACTTTCTATAGTTTTCTCATTCAAAAATGAAGAAAAAAACCTTCAAGAATTAATAGAAAGAGTTGCAAATTCATTATCTGAATTTACCAGCTGGGAATATGAAATGATTTTTGTTAATGATTGTTCTACTGATAAATCAGAGGACATTTTGCTAAAATTACAAAAAAAATATCCAATTAGAATTGTAAATATGTCTAGAAACTTTGGTGTTGGTCCATGTGTACTAGCTGGATTTAAACTAGCCAAAGGAGATGCTATTGTTTATATCGACTCAGATCTTCAGGATCCTCCAGAAATTATTAAGGAGCTTGTTAAGGAGCATGAAAATGGTGCAGAAGTAGTTCATACAATTCGAACTAAAAGGCTTGGAGAGTCTAGGGTAAAAATGTTTTTGACACTTGTTGCTTACAAGATCATAAATTTTTTTTCAGATATACCTTTGCATGTTAATGCAGGTGATTTTAAACTTATCTCACGAAAAGCATTGGACAAAATATTAGAACTTAATGAATTTAGACCTTATATTAGAGGTTTATCAGTATGGGTTGGTTACAAACAATCTAAAGTATATTATGTAAGAGAACCAAGGTCATCAGGTGAGTCAAACTTTTCACTTTTTGGATCAGGACCTGTTAATGAATTTCTAACAGGAATTACAGCTTATTCATTAAAACCATTGTACATTAGTATAATTCTTGGTTTCTTTGCAATGTTAGTTTCTCTAATATTAATTTTACATACAATTTATGCAAAATTAAATAATTTGACTGCTTTAGGATCTGCAAGCATTCTTATTACAATTTCGTTTTTTTCAGGAATGATTCTTCTTTCTCAAGGAATTACTGCGATCTATATTGCAAGAATTTTTGAACAAGTCAGAGGAAGAAAGAGATATGTTATCAAAGATATAAAAGAATATAACTTAAAATAATATTTATTTAAATATTAGCATAGATCTTGATTGCACTAAAAATAAAATCTATTATAAAACAACGATAATTATGTGGCGGGGTAGCTCAGTTGGTTAGAGCGCAGGACTCATAAGCCTGAGGTCAGTGGTTCGATTCCACTTCCCGCTACCACTAAATATAAAAAATTAAATTAGATTATTTTTAGGTAATTACATATTTTTATGGATAAGATCAATGATATGACCTTTTGAACTTTCTCTAGGTGACCAACCAACAAGTTTTTTATATGGGTATATCTTTTCTTTTATAATTTTATTTGAAAGCCATTTAACTTTAAGTTTTTTTTTAACTTTAAGATTAAATGCATTTATTAAATCTACTAATTTGTAATTAGTGTTATTTTTAATTAAATATTTTCCATTTTTAATATTATTTTTAATTATTATATCAACAGCCCTAGCAATATCCCTAACATTAAGCAGATTAATAAATAAATTTTTGGAAATTATTTTTGTAGTAATGTTATTTTTATAATTTTTTTTTAAGATATTAATAATTTTTAAACGGTTATCGTTCTCACCAAAAGTATCAGAAATCATTATATTAAAAAAACCTATATGTGATAAAACTTTTGAATAATAGTTAATTAAAATACTAAATGATTTTTTATAGGCAGAATATAAATTATTATTATTGTCTTTTATTGAGTCATAATCTTCCCAGATTGTAGAGAAATTGATAAATTTTTTCGTCTTCATTGTTTTTAAATTTTCTAAAATTATATTACCAAATAGGATGTTGGATTTACTTAATTTCAAAATATCACTATATTTGTGATGTCTAACATAGTGAGTTGCGCAATGTATAACAATATCTATATTAAGTTTTTTTAATTTTTTATTTAGTTCGTCAAATTTATTATAATTAATAATTTTTATCTTTTTATATTTTTTGAATTCTTTATTTTTTTTTGATTTACCCCTTAAGATTATATAAATCTTTTTTTTGGGATAAAAGTTTTTTAATAGATAAGACCCAATAAAACCAGTGGCGCCAGTGATTAATATATTTTTCATTCACCTATGCTTACTAATCTTTTAAGATAATTTGAATATTGACAATTTCCATAAAATTTTATTTGTTTTTTAATCTCTTTTATGGTTATCCACTTATTACTCAATGAAATTTCCTCTATACAAGCAATTTTAAATCCTTGTCTATTTTCAATTGCCTGCACAAAAGCAATTGTTTTATAATAATCATCAATTGAACCTGTATCTAACCAGGCACCACCTCTTCCAATAAAATCAGCT
>Ga0129324_10001446_pt1 | contig 15233 bp, 12 predicted proteins | sample CPBDNA_7_FD_96879 | JGI IMG/M metagenome (GOLD analysis project Ga0129324, IMG submission 96879) | Freshwater to marine salinity gradient microbial communities from Chesapeake Bay, USA - CPBay_Spr_15_0.2_DNA | ecosystem: Environmental > Aquatic > Marine > Coastal | place: USA: Chesapeake Bay... | reverse complement strand
CAGCGGTTCAATTTCCGACATCAAGCTCTGGAGAGTGGTGCCACCGTTATAGATGGGAATAACCACACTTATGCCGTGAATTTTGTCCTTCGCAATCTGTTCACTCACTGGAACACCCTAGCGCCCAGATAGGGAATAGCTAGATTGACCAATAGAATTGGCGAATGAGTCATGGATGGGTGCGCCAAGTAATTCCAGGCCTTTATACCGTTGATAAGTCACCTTTCTCTGATGCACGGGGCTCGTTCCACAAGATTTTGCACGAGCGTCCGGCGAATTTCCGGCAGGTTGATTTCGATGAAATTTACTGGTCCTCCTCAGAGCAAAACGTTGCTCGGGGGATGCACCTTCAAACCCCGCCATTCCATGGGCGGAAGTTGATTTTTGTCACAATGGGAAGAGTGAGAGATTTCGTCATCGACCTTCGCGAGGGCAGCCCTACATTTCAACAGTCCTGGGAAACTGAGTTGTCACCAGAAAGCCCTGGGGTCATGATCCCAGCTGGTTGTGCACACGGTTTCGTTGTGGTCCGGGGCCCAGCAATCATGATTTATTCTCAAGAAGGTGCATACAACCGGGAGTGCGATACCGGTGTGAACATCAATTCGATTGGGTTTTTGGGGCTCTCACCAGCAAGCGTCTTGTCCGAACGCGATCAGCAGTTGCCCCAATTAACTGAGTTTGTTTCACCATTTATCTATGACGAATCTGAGTACCTCCACTGGAGTCCGGATTCATGACAATTCAACTTCAACAGAATTGGGCAGGCAAGCGTGTCCTGGTTTCCGGTGGAACGGGCTTTATCGGAACTGGCGTAGTCCGGCAGCTAATCAAATTAGGCGCTCATGTGGGTGTCATAACTAGATCACAACCCAGTGAGAGAGAGGCTCGCTGGATTAAAGCAGAAGATTCCAATGCATTTCCCAGTGAAGAAATTGACGACTTCCATCCGGAAATGGTCATTCATCTTGCCACGCATTTTGTCGCTACTCATGATCGCACGGATATCAGCAGATTAGTCCGAAGCAATGTTGAATTTGGTACCCAGCTTCTTGAGTCTGCGGCACAGTCGGGTGCCATTTTTGTCAACGTTAGTTCATCTTGGCAGCATTTTGATGGAAAAACTTACTCTCCGGTTTCCCTTTATGCGTCAACAAAGGAGGCCTTCTTAGACATTGCACAGTACTACTCAGAAACGGGCTTGGATTTTCGAAACCTCACCATCTATGACACCTATGGTCCAACGGATAAGCGCAATAAGCTGATAAGCCAACTTTTCAATGCAGCAGCAAAGGGGCAGCCAATCTCCATGGGAACTGGCGATCAGTTGATCAACTTGCTCGATTTGACAGATGTAATTGCTGCAATTCTTCGCATCTCAGTGCTGCCTCCATCAAGCGAACCAGGTTCACTTAATTACGTTGCAAGGGCGGGCGAATCTATTTCGGTTCGTCAACTAGTCAAGGTAGTTGAACAGGTTTCGGGGAAGAAAATTGATGCAGCCTGGGGGGCTCGCCAGTCTCGTTCACGTGAAATGACGACGGACTGGGTATTTGGAAGTATGCTTCCTGGTTGGGAACAATGTACCTCCCTCAGCGAGGGCCTTCGTTCCTACTGGCAGGAATTTAATCGTGCCACCTAGGGTCTCGATCGTGATCCCCGTGTACAACGGAATGCCATACTTGGAATTGGCCATTGAATCGGTCTTCGCGCAGAGTTATGAAAATCTCGAAATCATTGTCGTGGACAATGCCTCAGTCGATGGCACGACTCAGTGGCTAAAAACACGTAATAATCCTAAGCTCAAAGTAATTTACCGAACCGAATTGCAGGCCGCGCCACAGAATTGGACCCAAGCAATCGGTCTGGCAACTGGAACTTATATAAAGTTACTCTGCGCGGATGATTTACTCGACCCAGAGATTGTCAGCAGTCAAGTGCAACTTTTGGAGCGGAACCCAAATGCAGTCATGGCTGCGAGTCGACGGCGAATCATTGACTCCCAGGGGCGTGTTCTAAAGCAAAGGCACGGGCTTAACGGACTTAATGAATCAGAATGTGGACCGGATGCGTTGCGAAAATGTTTTATCGCGGGAACTAATTTGATCGGGGAAGCTGCTGCAGTTCTGTTCAGATCGGAAAACATTAAGGTGGCCATGCCCTGGCATAGTCGTTGGCCGTATGTCACCGATATCGCGACTTATGCGCGCGTGTTACGCAGCGGGGATCTCATGATAGAAAGAGAAGTCCAGGCATCTTTCCGAATCGCATCTACTTCATGGAGCGCCTCTCTGCTGGGCGAGCAGGAGAGTCAGTTTTTTCAGTGGGAAAAGTATGAAATCGCGACTGGATTTGTTTCCTTATCCACCATTGAGAAGGCTGTGTCGCGAGTGAACCTGAAACTACGCACTCTTGCTCGGAAATTATTTTTCATGCGAGAGGCGCGTAGAAAATAGCTATTGGATCTGCCAAATATCTACTCGTTGATTTCCAGATTGACTCGAATATTCAACACTTCCCGCTTGGGCAACTCCCATGATTCCACCCGGGTACCAAATGGTTGGACAACTTGAATCCGTTATCAATTGAGTTATGCCTGCAGATCGCATCTGATCGATGTCAAAAGTCCCGGCCTTGCTCGATTCAAGAACGGCATCTAAAGCTTCCTTGTTATCCGGCCACGCGAGTCCCAAGTTGTAAAAGGCGATCCTTGCACCCGTGGCCACCTTTAACGTGCCAGGGTCAATACACGGTTCCGCAACTATTAGTTCTTCAGAAGTTGAATTCACTGCTACGAGTTCGGTAATGGCCTTAACACGTGATTCATCAAAATCGATGCTAGTTTGACTTGCCACATATGCCCGAAATCCACCAACATTCCACAGCGAAGCGCCTACTAGGACAACGGCAAGTGCAATCACCCCAACCAAGCCACGCCGAGAAAGTATTGAACGATTCAAAGCCGTAGGAATAGTAAGTGCAGCAATAAATACAAAGACAATAACGAAGTCAATCCAAAATCGGTAGGGCTCTTGTCCAAATCCCCAGAAGTTATTGAAGGACAATAAGACAAAGGCAATGAACCAGCCGACAAGAAGTGCAATTTCTTTAACACCATTACGCAGAACCTGTGCCCAGAGAATTGCGAACCACGTCACGAGTATCGGTGAACCAAGAGCCAAGAAAGCCCACAAAGGTACGCCGAGAGCTCCGGACTGATCCACGCGGTAGGTAAGGAATGGATCCTCGTTAAGAGTTCCCGAGATCATCCAGATGATTTGCGGAGCTGCGCCAATTAAGTAAAAGACCAGCCCGGTACTCATGATCGCAAGACGTTCGCGTGCAAACAGCCACAGTCCAGGAAGCGTCGTCACGAGCATTAATACATAAATCGGCAAAGACCCAATGACATCTCTGAGGAAAGACCCTGCAAGCAGGACAAGGAAAAGTGATCCCACTGTGACAAGGAATGCCTGCCGAGATCGCGTCTGGAGCAGCCCAGTGACCGCCATAACCCAGAAAACAACAGCTGTAAGGGTGAGGAATGAGTAAGTCTGGAAGTTTGCAATGACCCCAAGTCCCAAACCTGCGACCGCGAAAAGCGCGAGTCTTTTATTGCGTGACCATTGCGGTCGGGAGAGTGTCCAATAGCCCAGCACCAGTGCTGACCCACCAATGGCCAGCCCAGCTACTTCTGCGTTGAGTGGATATAAGGCTCCATATGGACCCCAGAGCACTGCGTGTGAATCTAGGTTCACATACCAGTTGCTAAAGAGGATAGAGGATAGCGGACCAATCCATAGCAAAACGCCAATCACCAGCGGTGCCCAAGCACGGCCTGTGATCCGGAAAGCCGCGATCCCAATGAAAGCAACAGAACCTAAAATGACACTCAAGCCTAAGAATGACCAGGCTGCTGGGATCTCCAACCCCGTCCAATCAGCGAACTGTCCAATAATTTTGTACCACCAACTTGGATAAAAGGACACTCCAGTTTGGGTGAAGGGTTCAACCAACCCAAAGTTTCCAGCTTTCGCGGAGGCCGCTATTCCGGCATAAGCCAGTTGGTCGTTGGGGAAATAGCCCCTAAATAAGTTGGCGGCAGGATTCAACGCTTCGGGCAGTCGCAACAGGCTCCATGCGGAAACCAAACTAAAGGCCCAAGATAGACCAAAGAAAAGACGGGTCCGGACCCGTGAATCAGTCTTCGTGGGGATAGATTCAAAATCTCTAGGAGTAGTTGCTGCAGGTTTGTCCTCCGAAATTGAATCACCTTCGATTGTCGGGGCCGTCACTCCTGAGACGGGTTGTCGCAAAATTCGAATTGCAGCGTAGGCCACGATCAAACTTCCAAAAACACCCAGAAACCAAACTGCCGTCGGGTCAAGAGGGAAGTCTTCCCACCACCAATCTGGTTCAAAGAACAACTCAAGCCACGACTCCTGCCAACCGTTTGTATACCTTCGAATGGTTGTGAGCAATGCAACCGCACTGGCAGTTGGCATTGCAATGTACAACCATGTTCCCTGTGCCCGAGACGGAAAATTACGCTTTACGCGTGCCAAAGTGAAAAACATCACGACTGCGATTAGGAATAGCGGGAGCATTAATCGAGGAGAGGCACCAGACGAGCCATAGAAACCTTCTACCGTAATTGGGTACATCTGGATTGCAATCATCATGAGAATGACGAAGGCAACACCGACTAATGCTCTTTTCTGAATTCCTGGCAGTAGGGTGAAAACTAAACCAGCAAGAGTCGACAGAGTAATGAGAATTACAGTGAAAGGCATTTCGAGTCCGTAATACATTACGGGGCTAATCTTTACGATAGGAATGCTTGAACCAATAATGCTAGCTATGACAGAGGGGATCTCAACAATATTTACAATGAACTCGCGTGGTGAAAAAAAAGTAGAGGACGTAATCCCACTGATTCCTGATGATCGGTCACCTAATAAAGAGTAGGCCAAACCCCCAGCAACAACTGGAATAATTAGGAGCAGCCACTTGACCGAGGTTCTGAATTTCGGCCATGAAAGTATCAAGGTAGCAATAATGCCGACGAAGACGTACAAGACTGAGTCTTTGCGTGCGCCAAATACTAAAGCGAGGCTAACTACTGTTCCAGTGGCATATGCCACAGTTCGGTAAATCTGAAGCGGCCTACCAATTCTTGAGATGAACGAGTAGATAAAGACCCATGAGAATAGAACTCCAGTGATTGCCCAGGAACTTGGGTTAATTGAGGGGATATTGAATGCTGCGACTGGGATCATCGCTGTCATAGTCATGAGAACAATGCCTCTGCGCAATCGAGGTGCAACCGATATCAATGCAAGGACGAGAAGAGCGCTGAAGAGAAATGAGTTGAAAGTTCGCATTGTGCGGATGGAGGTCTCATAGTCATCACCTAAGAACCTATTCATAACTGAATAGAAGAGACCCGAAACATGATCTACATTTATAGTTGTAGATTCATTGATGATCCCTTCTTGATCAGCAATGCACTCCCCAGAAGCTTTGGAGTCGAAAAAAATGCAGGGTCTGCCAATTTTGTCCGGCACCTTAACTTGCACTGGATTTCCCGCTGAATCCGTTCCGGTGATCTCGCAAAAATCATTTGAACCGTTTGCACACATAATTGAATTTGTATGAAATCCGTCATCACCCGCTGATCCGGGTGGCGAAGCTAAGCCCCAAGCCGTGGTCATTAGAAAAAACCCCAAAGCAATGAGCACACTAAACAAGTGTGTGCTCGTTTGAGTCAATTTTGAACGTTTGATCATTTTTCCCTCAACATGCGCCAGACAATACCAACCCTAGAGTGCGGCGATGCTGTCCTTGGGTTCGATTTTTCATCAGAACATTAATAGTCTCCGCAGTTTGCTGAAACTAGTCGCACTCGCGCCGTTTTGGATGGCAACGAAAGATGAGCGGAAACGTAATGCCCTCGATAATGAACCAGTGAGATCTGGCTTCGGATAGTGCGTTCGGTCTTGAGTTAGCCCGAAGTGGACTCGTGACAGGATTTGGGTCTCAAGAAGTCCTCGTGTACCAAAGCGGGCGTCAAACTCGGCTATTGAAGTAGGATAAAGTTTACTCAGATAATTCATTACGGGAAGGCGCTATGTGAATTTGCGACAAAGCGTCAAGTCTGCTCTTGCTCTGATTAGTCGCCGGGATAGAAGAATTCTCGTTCTCCTGATCGGAATTCAAGCCGGCGTCTCCCTGCTGGATCTGGTGGCTATTGCACTTCTTGGAATTGTGGTTGCTCTATCCACATCAGCCGTAACTGGTGATACACCCACCTTCGTGTTGACGTTGTTGGAGAGAGTTGGGCTTGAGAACACTGAGCCTCTCACATTGTCACTGTTCCTTGCTCTATCCGCGGCCAGCCTGCTCGTCACAAAGAGCATCATTAGTTTCTTTTTAACACGCATCACCTTGCGATTTCTAGCAAACCGACAAGCGATGGTTTCTGGGAAGCTGGCGGCTGACTTACTCTCGCGGCCGTTGTTGTTTATTGAGCGCAGATCAAGCCAAGAGACCGCCTACGCTCTGACATCAGGGGTGAACGCAACAATTTTGGGCGTTCTTGGCAACGCCGTCATGATCGTCTCCGAATTGACGCTTGTAGTGATACTCGTTGTGGGTCTTGCTGCCGTTGATGTTCTTGTGACTCTGTTTACAATTCTATTCTTCGTCTTAATTGGTTTTCTGCTACATAAAATTTTGGCAAACTGGGCGGGCACCTTGGGCGCTCAGGTCTCGCAGGTTGAGGTTGCTAGTTTCGCGTCTGTTCAGGAGGTTGTTCGAACCTATCGCGAGGTTAGCGTTGTAGGTCGCCGGAGTATGTACGTTGATCGATTCCGAGGGCTCCGTTGGCAGGCAGCCTTGGTTCAGGCCGACCTTCAGATCATGAGTCAAGTGTCCAAATACGCATTTGAAGTGGCTTTGGTTTTCGGTGGGGGTCTTCTGGCTATTTCGCAACTGCTAACGCGGGATGCAGCCGCAGCTCTGTCAGTTATTGTCGTGTTTCTCGCGGCTGCCTCAAGGATGATGCCATCATTGTTGCGCATGCAGTCCTCATCTCTCAATATTAGAACTTCCGCCGGAGTAGCAGAGCTCACGCTTTCCCTTGCAAAGGATCTTGAAGAAGAGAGGATCGAAGGCCCAAAGAGAATCATTCTTGATTCTGAAACTCGGCAACGAGTCGAGTCGGGTTTAAGGGACGGTCACTCGGGGTTTGTCGCTGAGGTTCGATTGGAAAATGTCGGGCTTTCTTACCCGAACGCTTCTACTCCAGCGGTTTCGAAAATTACGTTGAACATCAACTTGGGTACCTCTCTTGCTCTCGTCGGCTCAACCGGTGCTGGGAAGTCAACGTTGGCTGATTTGATTCTAGGAGTGCTGGAGCCTGACACCGGGACGGTCACGATTGGCGGAGATGAACCGTCGTTAGCAATTGCGCGGTCGCCCGGAGCAATTACTTATGTCCCTCAGGACATTGCTTTGGTAAACGGCACGATCCGTGACAACGTTGCGCTTGGTTTGCCTGCGGATCTTGTTCTTGACCACCTCATCTGGGAGGCGCTTGAGCGCGCTCAACTCGCTGCATTTCTAACTATGCAACGCGACGGCTTAGACACAGTCATCGGCGAGCATGGCATGCGACTCAGTGGCGGCCAACGACAGAGACTAGGCCTTGCTCGAGCTTTTTATACTCGACCCAAATTAATTATTCTTGATGAAGCAACGAGCGCCTTAGACGCAGAGACCGAGCAAGCAGTTTCTCAAGCGCTTGAAGCCCTTGAGGGTGACGTAACGTTAATTATTATTGCCCACCGTTTAGCCACAATAATGCACTGCGACCAGGTCGCGTATCTTGACCAAGGATGCCTCGCCGCTTTGGGAACCTTTGATGAGGTGCGCGGCATGGCCCCAGACTTTGACCGCCATGCGCAATTGTTGGGTTTGTAATTCCCGATGCTGAAAACTTGACCAGGGAACTATACGTAGCACGGAGGAAATCTAGCCGTTCCCTTTTTTGTTTTGTTTATCCAACAGCGTTCCCAAACCAGTAAAGATTGTTTGAGTTCACGTTCATGCTGCTACTTAAACGGATTGTGTGGGACAAATCGTAGCCGCAACTCTGAGTGCGGAAATCTAGGTTTTAAACACTGTGTCTCGACAATTAAGGATTTAGATGTGGTTGGCATTATCAGGCGCCCCTACTGCTAAGTAGAAGACATTGGCCCCCCAACTGTCAGATTGCGAGATACCCCGGCCATCCATTACGAGACTTGCCCCCGGTACGTCAAGGTGAGTCCATTCGCTGTACTCGGCGTGGTCAGCTTGGATGATGACGGCCGCAGCATTATCCCCGCGGTGAAACGGATTAAAGCCTAGGTCACGCAATTCTGAATCCGAGTAGAGCGGATCGTGCACGAATACAAGAGCACCCCGAGACTCCAGCGCCGAGATTGTGGCAAAAACTCCCGAGAAAGCGGTTTCTTTGACGCCTCCGCGATATGCGGCGCCTAAGACTGCGATCTTGAGACCACGCAATGAACCGATCTTCTGTTCAACCCTTGAGACCACGATTTCAGGCATTGCGGAGTTGGCATCCCGCGCAGCCCGCACAACAGTGGCATTTGGGTCATTCCACAAATAGAGCTGGGGATAGACAGGAATGCAATGCCCTCCGACGGCAATACCAGGTGAGTGGATATGACTGTACGGTTGCGAATTGCATGCTTCAGCAACAGCTCCAAAGTTGACACCCGCAATCTCGGCAAAAGTCGCAAATTGATTTGCTAGGGCGATGTTGACGTCTCGGTAGGTAGTCTCAACTAGTTTTGCGAGTTCGGCGGCCTCAGTAGAACCCAGACCCCAAACTCCGTTAGGGCGAGGGAGATCTTCACGAATGTCGAATTCTAATACTTCTGAGTAAAAATTAATTCCACGCTTTTCAGATTCAGTATCAATTCCACCAACAAGTTTCGGGTATTTTCTTAGGTCAGCAAACACTCGACCAGTGAGCACTCGCTCAGGGCTGAAAATCACACTGAAGTCAATTCCTGCGACTAGTCCGGAGCCGGCCTCGAGAAGTGGGACTAGGCGATCGCGTGTTGTGCGGACAGGGAGTGTTGTTTCGTACGACACGAGCGTTCCTGGTTTCAAGCCAGCAGCGACGGCTCTTGTAGCAGCATCCATCGCAGAAAAATTTGGAATGGCGTCAGAATCAACATGCAGGGGCACCACAATCACCGTGACATCTGATTGCCTGACTGCATCGACGGTGTCTAAACTTGCTGTTAATCGTCCTGCTGAAACTTCTTCGGTCAAATATTCTTGCAGGTGATCCTCGCCTGGAAAGGGTTCAATTCCAGAGTTGATCAAATCAATTGTGTGAGGGTTTATATCCGTGCCAACTACTTGGTTGCCTTTACGGGCATATTGAACTGCGAGCGGAAGACCAATTTTTCCCATGCCCACAACAGTGATTCGCATGCTTAGTCCTTCCCTAAGACGATTGTCTGACCCACCCGTGCACTTTCGACAATCGCCTCTGCGACCCGAACTGTTGCTAATCCTTGTCTCATCGTCACAATATCGGCTGGCTTACCGAGAACTGCATCGCGAAAAGTCTCGTGTTCAGTTCGAAGTGGCTCGGGTTTGGCAATTGCGAAACGGATGATGTTGCCCTCGCTGACTCCACGGAATGTGGCCACATCGTGCCATTCCGTTGGAATGCTTCCGTTAGCATAAAAAGTCAAATCGGCAGTCAGCGTGTCTGCAACAAATGCGCCACCTTCGCCAGTGATGACAACTTGTCTTTCTTTGAAGGGAGACAGCCAGTTGACGGTGTGACTGGCAACGGTACCGCCGGCCAAATCAGCCAAGATCATCACCAGATCCTCGTGCTCCCTACCTGTGCGGTGGGCAGTTCTCGCTGAAATTGCGCGATATTCCTGTTGCGTTATCCAAGATGTTAGATCGATGTCGTGAGTTGCTAAGTCCTTAATCACCCCGACGTCTGCGATGCGTGCCGGGAAAGGACCCTGACGACGAGTGACAATTTGATAAAGTTGCCCTAGTTCACCAGATTGAATCCGTGAACGGGCATGCTGCAAAGCAGGGTTGTAGCGCTCAATGTGTCCAACAGCTCCGATGAGACCAGCTCCTTCAAAAGCCTCGGTTAGTCGTCTAGCCGATTCAGGGTCAGAAGCCAGTGGTTTTTCCACGAGTGCATGCACGCCTGCACTTGCGAGTTGAAGGCCTACGTTTTCGTGTAACCCTGTTGGAACCGCAACCAAGCAATAATCGACACCTTGAGCAAGTAAATCCTCGAGAGAATTAAAGAATGGCACGGTAGTTTCAGTGGCACTGGATGTGCCCGCAGGGTCAACAATTCCGACCAAAGTGACGCCGTCGAGGCTCGACAACACCCGAGCATGGTTACGTCCCATAACTCCGAGACCAACGACTCCAGCGCGTAAATCAGCCACTTCCAACACCTGCCTGAGCAACTATGTTGACCGCTGCAAGAACTGCGTCACGGTCAGCTTCGGAGAGAGAGGGGTAAACAGGCAAGGAAAGAACCTCGTTTGCTGCCACTTCCGTCTCTGGTAAATCTAACCCCAAGTCGAACGCGGGAAGCCGGTGAATTGGGACTGGGTAATACACGCCACTCCCCACCCCTCTAGCAGCCAATTCCTGAGCAAACTGATCGCGGTCATGTCCCACTACGCGGATTGTGTACTGGTGATAAACGTGCACCGCTCCTTTTGCGACGGCTGGGACGGCAACACCGGAAAGGCCGTCGTCATAAAAAGCAGCATTGGCTTGTCGTTGAGCTGTCCAACCAGCGAGTTTGCGTAGTTGCACTCGACCTATTGCGGCGTGAATATCAGTCATCCGATTGTTAAAACCCACGATCTCATTTCGATAGCGCACTTCTTGACCTTGATTCCGTAGAAGTTGGACCGTTCGGGCCAACGCAGGATCAAAAGTCGTGACCATGCCGCCCTCACCAGAAGTCATGTTCTTCGTTGGGTAAAAAGAAAACGAGCCAGCCAATCCCCAAGTACCAACCGGTCGCCCATCTATGGAGGCAAGGTGTGCCTGAGCGGCGTCCTCAATTAACACCAAGTCATGAAGGTTACAAACCTCGACGATGCTCCGCATGTCTGCAGGATGACCGTAAAGGTGAACCGGCATCACCGCCCGGGTACGTGGAGTGATGGCTGCCAATACCGCGGCAGGATCTACGCAAAAAGAATCATGTTCAATATCAACGAACACCGGAGTAGCACCTGTCAATGCAACGGAATTGGCAGTGGCGGCGAAAGAAAATGATGGAACGATCACCTCGTCACCAGCACCAATTCCGGCCGCTAACATGGCCAAGTGTTGAGCCGACGTGCCAGAATTTACGGCAACACACAGTGCGCCATTAGCAGCAGCCGCAGAAAACTCCTGCTCAAAGGCAGCTACTTGAGGTCCCTGCGCGAGTCCTCCAGAGATCAGGACAGCTTCAACAGCGGCCAATTCTTCTGACCCAATTTCAGGCGCAGCTGCAGGAATCAACTGGTTTCCCCATTCTGAGTCCCACGCATTTTGCCTTCAGCTAGCTCGAAAAGATCTATGTTCAAGATTTTCATCCCCCACTAGTGCTTCAGGCGAGTAAGTTCCCAATTTCAGGGCACGTACGGTACCCCGGACAAAGAACACTTCCTGCTGGGTACCGAACTCTTCCCTAAAAAGCCTCACGCGCCTCGGGCATTTGAAGTATAGACGGCTGCGCAATGAAATCCGCAATATGTATCGACGATGATTGCAGTCGGTTCCGTTGTATTTGACGACCGTCCCTAGTCACCTGCTGCGCTAGTTATCTCAATGAGCTTTTCGGGTGAAACCTGCCGGTACCTAAGTAGAGTTATGGGGCATTCCCAAAGGTCGTTGGAAGTGGAAACCCTGACAAGTCGCGCTCCTTGTCTACCCACCCAACCGATGCGCCGTGCTGGAACACCGACCACGAGCGCGAAATCGGGAACATCGGAAACCACGACAGCCCCTGCGGCGACCATGCTCCAACGCCCAATAGTGACGGGAGCGACACATACCGCTCGAGCGCCGACAGATGCTCCTTCAAGTACTTGAACTCCAACTGGATCCCAGTCTGACGTTGATTTCTTGGTCCCATTGGGATTTACCGCTCGTGGGTATTGATCGTTGGTGAGAACTGCAGCAGGGCCAATGAAAACACCAGCGCCGATTTCCGCAGGTTCGTAAACTTGGGCGAAATTTTGAATTTTCGAGTTAGCTCCTACTCGAACACCAACACCTATGTACGCCCCGCGCCCAATAACAACGCCCGAACAAATTTCCGCATTTTCGCGAACCTGAGCAAGGTGCCAAATGGTGCTTTCCTCATGAATAACAGCACTCGGGTGTACGTCAGCGGACTCACTCAACATATCCGACCCGATTCTCCTTGAAGGTTTAAAATGTGGTAGCGACTAGCCGCACGCTACTTGCATTGAGATATCTGTGATCTAAAGGAACCGAACTGAATGCCTCAAGAGTAGTACGCACGACTTCTTCAAATATAAAGGACACTGGGCCAAATTTAATAAGAAAAGATGAGTTTTCCACAGATAAGAGTGAAGAACCCAAAACCGTAACCTATTTCGATGCTCGTGCTTGACTCAGTGTCTCAATGACTATGGTGCGAGGTTTCATTAGAAAAGAAACGGGTTTTGTCGGTTGCCCCCAGATTGGGTGAAGGGAGCCATAGGTCATGTTGGGGTTCTCACCTCTGGACTACTGTCGTTAGTTTTTAGGTCTGAATCCGTCTCGTTAGATTCAATTTTTGCGGCGTGGAGCGGAATCACCTCCAGCCCGCACTGTCAAGTGTGGAAGCGGCATTAGGTGGAATGCAGATAAGCGTTCGAGTCTTCGGACTGGACAGACACAATTTTTTCAAATTAGAGGTTATAGGACTGAAGGGGCAGCAACGTTGCCTCTTTTGCTATTTTCACCAAGGGTATGCATCGGATTGTATGGCTTTGTCATCAATGAAGAAGTCCGCGAATGGCTTTCCCATGATCAGATTATGATATTGAACCCCCCACTCGGCGAGTTGTTCCTCAGTTATTCGATGCCAGTTAATACCGGTGGTTGATCCGCGTGCAGTGAACAGTTTGATCGTATGCCCGGCCTCATAAAGTTCATTGACGTGCTTGATTCGAGATGGGAAAGGCTGAGCTGATTTGTAATCACCCTGAGTATCCGTGCATATCGTGCCGTCGATGTCAAAGCAATATGTCATTGATGATGATTCGGTCAAAGTTGGATCCAATCTAAAATATGAGATTCTTTCTTCATTAGCAGTCAAAAGATATCTCAGGAGTCTTTATTGCAATTGAGCCCGAGGAGATTCCTTGAATTTTGATTACTGACCTAGGTCAGTTGGTAGGTTTCAAATGTAATTAATGTGGGAAGATTTAATCCAGTTACACAGCGTGCCTTAATTCATGGAACTTGGGCGAAAAATGCGAACATAGGCCTTCGACAATCGAGTACGAATTCAAAAAATCCCATTTTAGGTTCAAGGCTATCGTCGGCACCCAAAACAACTTGGTGCCCTTCAAAACAGTCCGCACACAGGAACCTGCGTCGATCGACACCTAATAATTCTCAGCCCTCAGGACCTCGCACTCTGCAAGCACGAAGGACTCATATATTATTTTTGGGTTGCTACGGCCCTCAAGCAATCGCGGTTCTCCCCATAAACAAAGTTCAAAGGATCCCCTCCATGGGCAGACTGGGTGCCCACTATCTCGTTTTTAGCTGAGCGCGCTGCCCTAAGAATCGGAAGAAGTCGTTCAGGCAGTCGATTGCGCACCTTAGTTCTCCACGAAATTCCTGGCCGTTGGAACACTGTCGGACTCTGGGCGTTAGGCGCATCGGGCAGTATTGGGTGTGAGCTGGACTTCAAGAATTCTACGTTCCATCCCGCTTGACTCAACGTCATTTCCAGACTTTCGGGTGAAAAGAAGCACAGGTGAGGAGTTTGGAAAGCCAACGTAGCACTTCGTGACCGGAAATCATCGTGCGGAACTTCAATGACCAAGGCACCATCAATGGAGACGACCCCGTGTAAATCGTTCAACAATGCGGGGATATCTCTTGCTGCATAATGCTCGAGAGAATGACTTAGGATGGCAATTTTGGCCAACTTTCTACTTGACCGGATGAATTCTTGAGTAGATATCCAACTCTTGGCTCCGAAAAGTCTCTTACTACATAAGTTCAGCGCCGGAGTTCAACTCGATTGCTACCAGAGCAGGCTCCTCAAGAATCTGCTGAGCTGTTTGAAAACTCCCTCCCCAACCAGGTCCCAAATCGAGCAAAACGTCTTGAGATTGGAAGTGACAGAACATGGTAGCTAAGGACAACTGCGACAGCGATCGGAATTCCATTTCTAGATTCCCGCGAACTTCCTTTCGTCCGTCAAAATCTATGTAATATGCTGATGACGCCTCACGATAGCGACTTTGATAAAAATCGGTTAATTGCTCTGATTTGGGTGCCGGAGAGGCTTGACCGAAGCCGCACCCTTGACATACCTCGATGTTTAAGTCTGAAAAAAGTTCCAATTCCGGCCAGCCACCATCAAGATATGGAAAAACAGCGGCACCAACTTCTTTGCAGACAGGACAGGCTATTTCCATTGAATTCCCCCTTGAACGCTAGGCTACTGTGGGACTCATATTATTGCAGTTTACTTCTCAGGGGGTTCAATTGACCGAAGGCATTGCAACAGGACAGGTTGCTTCTCACAGGCACGTGACTTGGCAGACGCCAGAACGCACCACCGTTATCGCCGAGGTTGGCATTAATCACAACGGGGACATGGAGCTTGCCAAGAGGCTCATCGATATCGCAGTGGAATCGGGCTGCGATGCTGTGAAGTTTCAGAAGAGAACGATTGACCTCGTCTATACGTCAGAGGTACTCAACGCCCCACGCGAGAGTCCATGGGGAGCAACTCAGCGCGCGCAGAAGGAAGGCCTGGAATTTAGTCGAGCACAGTATGAGGAGATCAATTCATATTGTCACGACAAAGGAATCGCCTGGTCAGCATCCGCTTGGGATATTCCCAGCCTTGATTTTATTGAGGAATTCGATCCACCCTTTCACAAAGTCGCATCAGCCATGCT
>Ga0129324_10001442_pt1 | contig 15253 bp, 10 predicted proteins | sample CPBDNA_7_FD_96879 | JGI IMG/M metagenome (GOLD analysis project Ga0129324, IMG submission 96879) | Freshwater to marine salinity gradient microbial communities from Chesapeake Bay, USA - CPBay_Spr_15_0.2_DNA | ecosystem: Environmental > Aquatic > Marine > Coastal | place: USA: Chesapeake Bay... | reverse complement strand
ATTCACCCGCAGGTGTTAGCTCAACTTTGCGCTTATGTCGCTTAAAGAGTTGGATGCCGAGCTCTTCTTCGAGCGTACTGATTTGTCGGCTGAGTGCAGGTTGTACAATACAGGCTTCTTCCGCAGTTTTAGTGAAATGTAACCGCTTTGAAAGGATAAGGGCGTTTCTTAATTGTTGAATATTCATTAATGCAAATATGTTATTATTTAATGAAAATTAAGTATTATTTGCTATTAATATATTAACATATTTTTGAGGATTAGTAAACTATTAATAGATTCTGAATACCGTGGATGGCCGTTCATAAAATTAATTCACCCACAATTTTACGATGTTATCGTTTTAAAACCTGTCAAGTTACATGAATCTAATGTTAGATGCGGTCCTGGTAAATCTTCTAAAGGTACTTGACAAAGAAGTAGTACTAATAGGCGAGGTTCTTAGAGGCAGGTATTCACATATCTGGAAGACAAATACTCCGTTGGAAGCTAAAGCGCTACTACTTCCCAAAACGACGGCCGACGTATCTACTATTTGTCAGATTTGTTATGAACATAATCAACCTATAGTCGTGCAGGGTGGACTTACTGGCTTGGTTGGGGGGACAGTATCACAGAACACAGATATTGTAGTCAGCCTACAAAGGATGAATCGAATAGAGGAAATTGATACTCTTTGTCGAACCATGACTGTAGAAGCAGGTTGCATATTAGCAAACATTCATCAGGCTGCTGATGCACATGATTTATTTTTTCCACTGAATTTTGGAGCGAAAGGCTCTGCTCAGATTGGCGGTTGTATCGCTACAAATGCCGGTGGTTTACGTGTCAAACGATTTGGCATGACCAGAAATTTAATCTTGGGATTGGAGGTAGTCCTTGCTGACGGAAAGATTATCAACTCTTTGAAGAAAATAATCAAGGATAATTCTGGCTACAATCTCAATCAACTATTTATAGGTTCGGAAGGTACACTTGGGATTATCACGCGGGCTACCCTCAAATTAGAAGAAAAATTGGTTAATCGAAGCAGTGTTTTTGTGGGAATAGTCAATTTTCAAGATGCGATCCGTTTCCTTCGTTTTTGTGATGCAAAATTCTCGGGTTTGCTTAGTGCTTACGAAATTTTGTGGGCAAACACCTTTGAGGTTCTTGCGTCGAGGTATAAATCTCTTTTTGTAGATAAACATAATTACTATGTGCTACTAGAAATTTTAGACAACCATTCCCAATTATTTAAGGACTTCGTTTATACTGTTGTTGAGGAAGCAGTTGAAAAAAATCTGATTCAAAATGCTGTATTTGCCCACTCTGCACAAGAACATGATTTATTTTGGGGCATTCGCGAAGAGGTGGAGGTGCTTAACGCACAATCCAAATATCAACAACATTTTGATATAAGTGTACCGATTAATCAAATGGCTGGGTATGTCGAACAGGTGAACTGTGAACTTGCCAAAGTGGAAGCGATTGAACATGTTTTTTGCTTTGGACACCTGGCAGATGGAAATCTGCATTTTATTATCGGCAAAAATACCGACGAAACATCTATAAAATCACTCGTTAACGAAATCATTTACGGGCCACTAAGTGCCGTTAACGGCTCCATTTCCGCAGAACATGGCATTGGTTTGGAAAAAAAACAATGGTTGAGCCGTTGCCGTACTGAAGAAGAAATTGGGTTGATAAAAAAAATTAAAGATGCATTAGACCCAAAACACCTTTTAAATATAGGTAAAATAATTGATTAAATTAAACATTTCAGAAATGAAAACAGCACGATTATTTTTATGCTTATGTTTAGTCCTTACGGCTAATATTTGTGCGAATGGACAGCGTTTCAATGCAGAAGAAAAACTTAAAGACATTGATTCGACGATTAATAAAATCCTTAAAGATTGGAATGTACCAGGTTGTGGGGTGGGTATTGTCATTAAGGATAAATTAGTTTTTGCTAAAGGATACGGTTATCGTGACTTAGAAAACAAATTGCCAATTACACCCTCCACCCTTTTTCAGATTGCTTCAAATACCAAACTTTTTACAGCCACTGCCATTGGATTTCTTGTTGAGGAGGGAAAATTAGAATGGGATAAGCCTATAAAGAAATATGTCCCACAGATTGAATTTTATAATAATGAATTAAACACCAATGTCACTATCAGAGATATGCTCTCTCATAGAACAGGCATTTCAAGACACGATAATATCTGGTTTGGTTCAAGGTTTACCCGGCAGCAACTTTTTGATAAACTTAAATATCTTGAACCAAGTATTCCGTTACGTCAAGGGTTTCTTTATAATAATCTGATGTACGCTGCCTCCGGACATATAGTAGAACTTCTGTCGGGTAAAACCTGGGAGCAATACGTAACAGAAAAGATTTTCATACCGTTGAATATGGGTAATTCTATTTTCACTGTAGAAGAGGCGAAAAAAAAAGCAGCCTTTGTCTTACCTTACTATGAAAGTAGAGAAAGTAGCAAGTTGCAGCCACAACCAATTATTGACCATTCTCAAGGAGTAGGTCCTGCGGGTTGTATCATATCAAACATTAATGATCTTTCCACATGGCTAATTACACAAATATACGGCGGTAAGTACCTCGATAAACAAGTAATTCCCCAAAGAGTGATTAAAGAAACCTTACAGCCAGCAAGTTTATCTGCTACGGTTCCAGATAAGTATTATGAGACCATCAATTCAATGTTTGGTATGGGGCGAAACACATCAAGTTACAAAGGACATTACAGGACTGAACATGGGGGTTCAACGGGCGGAATATTTTCAAACATAACCATTTTACCGGCGGACAGCCTCGGTGTAATTGTTTTTAGCAATGCCGCCCATTCGCGTCCACTTCCGGTAATGATAACGAATATTATCATTGATAAACTCCTTGATTTAGGAGCTACGCCCTGGAATGAGAGAGAACTGAAGGACTACTTGAAAATGAAGGCATTGAATCAAGAAGCACGCAAAAAACAGGATGAAGACCATATATTGAATACAAAACCATCACATCTTTTGACAGACTATATAGGCAAATATGAAAATGCAGCTTATGGTATTATGGAAATTAAAGCAATGGGTGACAATCTGCAGTTTACTTTTAATAACAAAACACTAGATCTCCGACACTATCATTACGACCGATTTGTATCAAAAGATGACGAAATCCATGGAAAATGGTCCCTTTTATTTGATACGGATGCTCATGGGATTGTTCAAAATATAAAGGTGAGCCTTGATGAAAAAGAGGTTGTATTTTTAAGAAAGGCTGATGCCAAACTATCTGATACAGCATTTCTCAAGAAATTAGAAGGAACTTATGAATCAATTGGTGCGACTTTGAATTTTGTATTAAGTGGTGAAGAATTAGTGATTACTTCATCTCCCCCGCAACATCTTGAGCCCTTAAAAAATGCTGTTTTTAAGATTCGTGAATTTTCTGATAGAACCATAGAGTTTATTGTGGACAAAACGGATGTTGCTACAGGTCTAAGATTGACAAGTGGCGGTAAGGCCATTGAGTTCACAAAAAAATAAGAGTAAAGGACAATTCAATTTTAAAAAATGAAAAACAAGATAGCACTCCTCGTTTTAATTTGGTTAATCAAAGGATTTTCTTTATCCCTTTTAGCTCAATCATCAGTCATTTATGATATTGTGATTATGGGCGGACGAGTGATAGATCCCGAAACTAAACTTGATACCATCAAAAATGTGGGAATACTCAACAACCGAATTGCCCAGATCAGTTCTGAACCCCTGAAAGGTAAAGAAATAATCAATGCAACTGGTTTAGTAGTATCCCCGGGCTTTATTGACCCACATGTTCACGGCTTAACTAATCAGGAACAGGAATATCAACTGCACGATGGCATTACAACTGCTTTGGAGCTAGAGATAGGTGTACCATTTTTAGGAGAATGGTATGCTTCCAGACAATCAAAGGCACTTATCAATTATGGAGCAAGTGCCAATTGGGGGTTTGCCAGAATGCAGGCACTGGAAAAATATCAGCAGGAACTACTTGAATTAAAACAAGATATTGCCAATGGTAATCCTCACGCGGCAGTCGTTAGTCTGGGTATAACCTATGACAAAACCCTTGACACAGTACAATATCATAATATGCTGGTTAATATCAAGAACGAATTAGCAGCAGGTGGTATTGGTATTGCTGTTTTTATTGGATATGTGCCTGGGGCAAGTAACGAAGAGATTTTCCGGGTGTATCAATTGGCAGGTGAGATGCAGGCAACTATTTTTAGCCACGTGCGTGAACCTAACCTCACTGCTGTACAGCAAGCTATTTCTGATGCCGTTTTGACCAATGCTCCCTTACACATTGTCCATATCAATAGTGTGACTTTGGGGCAAATCAAATTGGGTATCGAAATGGTGCAAATTGCCCAAAAAAGAGGATTCAACATTACAACCGAAATGTATCCCTACACTGCTGCAGCAACGGGAATATACACCAATTTGTTTTCTGATGGCTGGCAGCAGCGTATAGGTATATCTTATGAAGATCTTCAATGGGTCGCTACAGGTGAAAGACTTACCAAAGAAACCTTTGAAAAATATCGAAAGACAAAAGGGGCTGTAATTTTACACATGATGAAACCTGAATGGATTCAGGCAGGAATAGTTATGGAGGGTGTGATGATAGGCTCAGACGGAGGTACTTATTCCCCTTTGACTCACCCGCGTACAGCAGGTACTTATGCAAGGGTTCTGGGTAAATATGTCAGAGAAGACAAAAAGTTAGATTTACTTACCGCCATCGGGAAAATGACTCTATTACCTGCCAAAATGCTTGAAAAAGTAGCTCCAATGATGCGTTATAAAGGAAGAATACAAGTAGGTGCTGACGCTGACATTACCATTTTTAATCCCAATACTGTGATTGATAAAGCTACTTTTGAGGATGGTCTAAAGTTCTCCGAAGGGATGTCGTACGTAATGGTAAATGGACATTTTATTTTAAAAAATGGAGAAATGGTAAAAAACGTTTTTCCCGGGCAGCCCATCTATGGAAAATTTAAGAAGTAGGTTTCCCCGAAATATTTTTGACGAAATAATGGATTGAATATGAATGTATCAAAAGAAATCATGGAAAAGTGGGGTGGTGAAACATTAATCATTCATTTGGATAAAGACACACAGTCCATCATACTCATTGCTATTCATTCCTCGCAAATAGGACCTGCTGCAGGAGGATTGCGAATGAAAAAGTATAAGAATCTGGAGGATGCCATTACCGATGTACTGAATCTGTCCCAGGCCATGACTTCCAAATTTGCCATGGCAAACATGAAATGGGGCGGTGGTAAAACAGTAGTTTATCTGACACGCGATCTTGATAATACCGAGCGTGAACTGTTTTTAATGAGATTTGGAGATATATTGAAAAGCCTTCAAGGTCGCTATTATGTCGGTCCCGATGTCGGCACTTCGTCCGAAGATATGGATATTATCTACCATACCGGCAAGCCTTATGTTTTTTCCAGGACGGTCAAAGCTGGTGGTGCAGGTTCTTCTTCCGTTCCAACAGCTTATGGCGTTTATGCAGGGATAAAAACAACCTGTAAGTTTCTTTTTGGTACAGAGCGCCTGGAGGGCAGAACCATTTTTATACAAGGACTCGGAAACGTAGGGCAAATTTTATTAAAAATACTTCTGAAAGAAAATGCACATGTCATTTTTACTGATACAAATACGGAATTGGTAGATAGGATATTAAACCAAGAAGAAAAAGTCCAGTTTCTGCCACCTGAAAAAAGCTATGATGTAGCATGTGATATTTTCGCTCCCTGTGCGCATGGCGCTATTCTCAACCCCAATACTATTTCCCGATTAAAATGTAAAGGTATAGTGGGTGCCGCTAACAATCAATTGAGTGAACCGGAAGACGCTGAAAGATTGAAACTAAGGGGTATTCTCTATGCACCTGATTATGTAGTGAACTTAGGCGGTGCTATGGGCATAACGGCCATTGAAGCAGAAGGGGCCTCGGAAGAAGAAAGTATTGAAAAGGTGCAAAAAACCATTTCTGAGACCTTAGAGAAAATATTCATCAACTCGAAAAGTGATGATACAAACACCATAGAGGCAGCCACGAAAATAGCCCAACAACGGTTAGAAAAATACTTCTCTAACACAATTGAAATCTAAATAGTAAAAATATGAAAGAAAATACCACTGGTATTTGGAAAAATGAAGAGCAAGCCGAATTTTTTTTGAATGAAACATTGCAAAAAGCATACAAAGAATGTCCAAGTGCTCGAAATTTTGCCGATCTCATTCACAATGAAATTGCCATAAGGTTAAGAGATATTATTGACCATATAACTTTCTCCCATCGGGATTTAATCCCCGGCTTAGAGGCTAATGGTTGGAAGGAAGATGGAAATTCAGGGATTTATCGCAACGAATCAGGTATATTTCCAGCCTTTGTTTATGAGAAAGGAACGCGTAAAGTCGCTTTTAAGGTTGAATTTATAGATGATTTTCTAAAAGCCAATAATCTTCATCGGGAGGTGCTCGGACAAGCGGGAAGTCAATTGCGGATGGCAGAAATTTTTAGCGGAAAAGAAACCTCTTTTTGGGCGGTAGAAAGACATGGGACAAAATCTTTTTCTATTGAAGAACAGTCAGAAGAAATAATTAATCAAGCACAATTTCACCAACACATTTTTAGAACCCGACAACGATTATTTGATGATGTGACAGAGGGTCTTGAAAATACTGAAAATTTAGTCCATGCGGCAGTTGAGGCCATTGGTGCAGATTGGGCGTGTGACCTCTTTTTAAGGGCTGAACGAGAATACTGGATGTCAAGAAATCGGGCGGGCAGGGTTCAAAAAGAACGACAAGATAAATTTGGTATGGGTTGGGCTAATCAAGATCACCACACCTTTGACAGTTCACGTCAATATTTCTATCGAACCATTCGTATTTTGGAAAAATTAGGCTTTGAATGTCGGGAACTCTTTTATGCGGGCGCGGGAGCGGGATGGGGGTCACAGATTTTGGAGCAACCAGTTTTGCAATCGGTCATTTTTGCAGATATTGACCTGGCACCTGAAGAACTGGATATTGATTTCGCACATGATTCGAACATTAAGCCACTATATCCTTATCGTCGCGCAGGACTTTGGTGTGCTATGCATGGTGAAAGTATATTGGAAGCGGGCCTTAATCACTTGGAATGTATGTTTGATGCCAAACGATTCAATGAAATTTTTGCCAGATTAAATATAGACATGATGCAACCGTTTTCTGATTTTCCTCACCTTTACCAAGCGCTGACCGTAGGAGAATGGTGGTCAGTTGACCCAAAAAGAATAGCTGTTTTAGAGGCAGAAGGACATATTACGGAAGAAGAGGCCGAAGATTTCAGGAAAAATGGTGCTATTGGTTCTCATTTCGAAAATTTAGAACGGAATAATGGATTTAAAGGATTCAATCAGCCCGGAATTGATGATGTGTTGAGGGTGATTGACCCGAGAAAACAATTACTGGGTAATTAAACAGAGCAAAAAAATAGGTTGCTCTTCTATGTTTTTTTAAATCCATAATATCTGTTGAATGAATAAAGCAATCGTTTTGACCAATGGTCTATTTTTAAAAATTAATGCCAAAACAGCTCACGGGCTAGTCAGAGGAACAGAAAAATTTGAGATTATTGGCGTTGTGGATGGTATAGAAACCGCAGGAAAAGATGCAGGGGAATTGTTGGATGGTAAAAAACGGAATATTCCTATTTTCTCCGATGTAGAAAAAGCTGTAAATGCACTCCCTGAAATCAATTTTCTAATTGTCGGTGTGGCAACCCTTGGTGGTGTTTTTCCTCCTGATATGCTTGAAATCATTAGAAATGCCATCCAAAACAAAATCTCGATTGTCAATGGCCTACATGAATATCTTTCTGAAAAAGAAGAACTTGTTTCGCTTGCTAAAGAAAATAACGTTGAATTGATAGATATTAGAAAACCAAAATCCAGGAAAGATTTGCATTTTTGGACAGGTGAAATTTGGACAGTCAAAGCCCCCATCATTGCCGTTTTGGGTATGGATTGTGCAATGGGCAAACGTACCACTGCAAGAATGATAAAAGAAGCGTGCTTAAGAGAGGGTATCAATATGCAAATGATCTACACAGGCCAAACAGGTTGGCTTCAAGGCGGAAAATACGGATTTATATTTGATTCTACACTAAATGATTTCGTTTCCGGCGAGATAGAACATGCCATTGTGAGTTGCTGGAAGGAGACAAAAGCGGATTTTATATTACTTGAAGGGCAATCCTCTCTCAGAAATCCAAGTGGCCCTTGTGGCTTTGAATTTTTGATTTCCGGCCATGCAAAAAACGTGATATTAGTTCATGCACCTAAAAGGCAATACTTCGATAATGAAGAACATTTCGGTGAAATTCCAAGCTTAGCATCAGAAATCGAAATTATTTCAAAATTGGGTTCAAAGGTCATTGCATTAGCTTTAAACACACAGGGGTGTACTTTTGAAGAAAGTAAATTTTATCAAGAACATTATCAGAATTTGCTCAATATTCCTGTGTTATTACCGATTGAAGAAGGTGTAGAAAAAATAATCCCTACGTTAAATGCCCTAAAACCATGAAAATTGTTGAAGTAAAGCCTTATTTGAAAAAACTTACCCTAACGAAGCCATATACCATTGCCTACGATACAATAACGGATGTAGAGCTTGTTTTTCTTGAAATAACTCTCGAAAACGGCATAATTGGTATTGGCTCTGCAAGTCCGGCAGAAGCGGTAATTGGCGAAAATTCCCAACAAACATTTAGCAATCTTCAATCCGGATTTATTCAAAATCTTGTAGGAAGAGATATTCGCCACTTTCTGCAGATAATCTTTGAAACAAAACAAATTTTTCCACTATTGGCCGGCACTCAGGCTGCCATTGACATTGCCCTTCATGACGCTTTCTGTAAATACTTAGATATATCGGTAGTTGATTTTTATGGTCAAAAAATATCTTCCTTACCAACTTCCGTAACTATAGGCATAATGGATGTTAATGAAACCCTTGAAGAAGCGCGAAATTTTGAGCAATTAGGATTTAAAATTTTAAAAGTCAAAACAGGCTTAGATGTAGATACCGATATTGAGCGAATCATAAAACTGCGAGAGGTATTTAAAAATCGGCTAAAAATAAGAATAGACGCTAATCAGGGGTATTCAATCAATGATTTATTGAAGTTTTATCAAGCCACTAAAAATCTTGATGTTGAATTGATTGAACAGCCTGTTTTGGTTGGAAAAGAAGACACGTTAGATGCTTTGGGTGAAGACATTAGAAAAAAGATTGCCGGCGACGAATCTTTGAAAAATGCAAAATATGCCATTCAATTTGCTAACAAAAAAACCTTTGGAATTTACAATATCAAACTGATGAAATGTGGTGGAATTATTGGAGCAAAAGATATTGCCAGTGTAGCTCAAAATACAGGAATTGATTTATTCTGGGGTTGCAACGATGAGAGTATTGTAAGTATCACCGCGGCATTACACGTGGCTTACAGTTGTCCCAATACTAAATATATTGATTTGGATGGCAGTTTTGATTTAGCAGAAGATTTAGTAAAAAATGGATTCTCACTTTATGATGGTTACATGAAAATTAATAAACAACCTGGTTTTGGTTTTGAAAAAATATAAATCTCACTTAAAAAAATGAATAAACTTATTGCAAAAATTGGTTTACGGTCGGCAATTATTTTGGTTGTCAGCGTCATTGTTGGTTCAGGCGTATTCAAAAAAATGGCTCCTATGTCAGCTGAGCTAGGTTCTCCCACCTTAGTGATTGCTTGTTGGGTTTTGGCAGGGTTTATCAGTTTAGCGGGGGCACTATCCACTGCCGAAATGGCTGGTATGTTTCCAGATTCTGGCGGAGAATATCATTATTTTCAACGAATTTACGGTCGTTTTTTTGCATTTCTGTATGGTTGGGGCAACTTTACCGTCATGAAATCGGCTGCCATTGCTGCATTGGCCTATATATTTGCTCAATCACTCAATAGCTTTATTTCACTGCCTCAGTCTTCGACTGATTTTTTTCTTTTTCAAAACTATGGAGTCAAACTCTTAGCCTCATTCCTTATTTTTACCTTAAGTTTTTTGAATTATAGGGGCGTCATTTTTGCTGAAAGATTGAGTACATTACTTACATCCTTGATGATACTGTCCGTATTATCTATCATCTTTTGGGGCTTTTTCTCTGGAAAAGGTAGTCTGGATAATCTAACAAGCCGTAGTGTTCATTTCGATATTAATAAATTAGAGGGTCTTGGCTTACTCAAAGCGATGACCATTGCCAGTTTGGGAGCATTTTGGGGATATGAAGGTTGGAATCAAATTGGTTACATAGGCGAAGAGGTGAAAAATCCGAAGAAAAATCTTCCTTTAGCGTTAGGTATCGGTACGCTTATTGTAATAGTAATTTATGTTTTGTTAAACACCGTTTTTGCCTATATTTTTCCGATAGATTACTATATCTCATTGAACTCCGAGCCTAATAAGATTGTAGCCGTTGAAGTGGCTAATAAAATTTGGGGTAGTATTGGAGCAATTTTCGTTGCGTGTTTAATTATGGCCACAACCCTCAATTCTGCGAATAGTTCCATTTTATTGACCGCAAGAATTCTTTATGCTATGGCAAGAGATGGCATGTTTTTTAAAAGTGCAAATTCTATTCATCCTAAATTTCAAACCCCCTACAAAGCTATTTTTATTCAAGCTATGTGGGCGAGTCTTTTAGTTTGGTCGGGGTCATTTGACCTACTCACTAATATACTCGTATTTGCAGCTTTCATTTTTTACGGTGCCACTGCCTTGGGTGTTATTATTCTTCGAATAAAAGAGCCTGATATTCCTCGCACCTACCGGGTATTTGCCTATCCGTTTATGCCTGTTATTTTTCTTTTATTCAGTCTGCTTTTGTTGGTTATTACAACGATAAACCAACCGAAGGAAGCACTTTTAGGTCTAGGTTTAATCGCTACCGGTATCCCGTTTTACTTGTATTGGCGAAGGACATAATAAATTCTTCAAAACCATATTTCTTCTCCCTTTTTAAGAAATTGACTTACATGTAATTTGTCTGTCATTTTTCTCCAATCAAAATAACTATCAGGAATAGAAAATGGTGATCCTTTACTCAGATTCATAAAACACTGTAAACACATACTAAGATAGTGGACCTTTGATAATACAAGCAAAAGATTTACCTCGCTGTGTATTTTTATATGTGCTATTAAGATAAGGGTTGAACTGAATTAATATTTTTGATTTCATCCAGAAACAATTTTGTGAACCATAAAACTTTTAATCCAATATACTTCCCTTCCACACCATTCACATCTACATATAATTTGTTTGGAAAAGCGCTTTAAAAGGTAATACTTTCATTCGTATTAAAATACCAATACTTAAATGAGGATTGACACCCACGAAGAATAAACCTAATGCATAAGCCAAAGACGTTGACTGTATCCTACAAATCCTGATTCAAAACTGGAGCCAAGAGTTAAAATTTACATTGAAACCTTTCAGAGTAGATACGCCAAGCATAGCGTCTCTACATGGCATAAATAATAATCTCCTTGTTGTCAACAACATGTACTTCCCGACGGATTCGATCCTCCCATGATAATTCTGCAGCACTTTTCTTTTCGAGAAATACCATATACCCTGTTTTTTGTCCTAATCGGTCCAGATAACGGGCTAATTGTTCAATTCCTTCTGGCTCTGACCATTTATCATGGTGCATTTTTATCTCAATCGTAATGACTTGTTCTTTCCAAAAAACAACCAGATCTGTCCGCCCATTTCCTGTGGCCATTTCCCTTTCAATGCGTCCTCCCCCATTAATGATCCTTTGTAAAAAAGCCATCAACATTAACTGGTGTCCAGCCTCCTTGTATTTATATCTATCAATCCATGATTCAGCGTTGCGTCGATAAAATTTGGTGAATGCATCCAGTAACTTGTCCATATTCAGTGTACCATCGTTGTTCAGATACCAACTCGTCTGGGCGATATCTTGATTTATTCCAACAGAAAAGCCTATGGTCAAGATGCGGGTTATGATTTCTCTATATATCGGATTGGCAAATTGGATAGGATTCCCCGTGCTGATAATACCTACATCGCGGCAATAACGGATAGCATCATCTGCTCCATCAAAAGCGGGGGAATCACCAGTGATGATACTCATAATAATAGGTCGAACCCGGAGATCATCTATCTTGTCCGCTAAGCTATCCAGATGGGTTTGACGCTGTTCAATGAGCCGCTCCTTCGCCAGTTCAATCATGTCTAAGGTAATCTCAAGAGTATAATCATTCTTTAAAATTTTCCTTACCACCTCATTGGCTAGCGCGTTCGTCAACCAGGGCTGTCCACCCGAATAGGCGTATAACTTTTCTAATACCTCTTCAGAAAAAATCTGACCAGTATCCAAGGTATGTTGGTCCAACAATCCACGCACTTCTTCTTTCGAAAATGCAGGTAGGAAAAAAGATTCTGCTTTTATGTTAAAAGGAGAACCTGAACCTATTGACGGATTATCTGCTCTGGCCCGCATTCGAAAATCACGGATATCTCGCAGGCCTACCAGGGCAATAGATTGAGGGAAATGTTTGGGCCGGGTTTGAAAACCATCCCTTAATTGACGTAAAGTAGAAATAAGCACGTCGTCATAGAGTGCGTCCACCTCATCTAATAGTAAAACTAATGGTTTATCTAGTGAATCGCACCAATCGGTTATGTAATCTCCCATCATGGATGGACCAGAAATATATTTTGCAATATCTGGAGGCAGATTTTCTGTTCCAAGGAAGAACTTCGACATTTTAGCTAATGCCTTGATAAAATTAATATTCGCCGATTCCACCGATATACTGGTATAACCTGCAGATTCCAAAGAACATACCACAGCAACATAGTTCCCTTCCTTATTTAAACGATGAGCCAAAGCATGTAAAAAAGTGGTTTTACCTGTTTGCCGGGGGGCATGAATGAGAAAATATTGCTTTGAATCTATCAAATCCAATATATTATCATACATATTCCGAAACGGATCTACCATATAATGGTCTTCCGCATTACATAACCCCGTGGTATTAAATAATCTTTTCATTTTTTAAAGATACGCCTTTTTGGTGTGGGGTGTGCAATCAAGTTGAGGCGATGGTTAGAGATTGAGTGCGCGGCAGCCAGTTGTTTGAATCAGGATTTTCAGGATTTATAGGATTAACCTTAACGTCTCCGGTTTGGGTGGGAAGGTTATAATTTAATGTTGCTTTTATTAACCTGCCTCTCGCCGATGCGTAACGCATCGGCGAAAAGAAGACACGATCCATCGCGTCTCTGCGATATTTTTTCGTGAACAATAGGTATATTTCTCAAAAAAATGCCTGCAACATCCTAAACGGCTATGCCAAATGTAAGAGATATAGAGCTACAATTCAAGAATTGCCTTAGATAATGAAAAAGCAAACGGTAAATTGTAGCAGCACAGAAAAGGTCATCAGAATAAATGGCTTTTTATTTGTCTATTCCCGAATTTTAATACTTGTTCAATCCAATCTATGTCTTTGCTTAAATAGACATCAGGTTGCATACCTACTGTTTCATAATGTAAGTCCTTTTTAAACCCTCTCATATCCGTCGGATATACAAATAACCCTTTTGATTTTAATGGTATTTGTTTCCCATAGTTACTTCCATAGGTAACCATACCTTTTGTGCCTTCACCATATAAAGTTACATTTTTACATTTTTTTAATCTGATTACAAATTGTTCAGAATTACTTACCGTGTTCCGATTTATTAAAACTTTAATTTCATTCCCCTTTGAATATTTTTTAAATAATTTTAAAAACGGTCTTGATACCATAAACCCTCCTCCATTGTTATTTCTCAAATCCAAAAGAATGGTTTTTTCATTCATTGAAGACTTAAGTTCGTTGAAAAAGGTCTTACTTATTTTCATATTAGAAGCATTTACCATAAAGTCACCCAATCTCACATAACGTGTACTGGAATTGATTTTATAAGTATAAAACTTTTTCACTGTATCAGGAATAAATGGGTATAAAGGTTTATTCATTGTCTTACTTATATTATACCCAAGTAATTCTCCATCTTTAAATTTTTCATTCTTATTGAATTGAAGGGTTTTTTGAATGATCAAATAGTTTATTGAATGAAAATAATTTGGTTTTTTTTCATTTAGTATAAAACACAAATCCCCCTTTTCCCATAAAGGTGAATTTGATTGAAGAATGGTCCCCTTTAATGTTAAACTATCTATTCGATATACTCCAATCTTAATGGACGAATAAAAATAATATATGCCTTCTACCTCATTAATATTTTTAGTATTTAAGATTTTTTCTAATGAATCAGCGTGGATATTAGTTTTGGGATGATTTATTAAGTAATCCTTTTTAAGAAATTGACTTACATATAATTTGTCTGCCATTTTTCGCCAATCAAAATAGCTATCAGGTATGTAATGTAAAACAAAATGGTTATCATTTATTTGTCCTGCAAGCTCACTTAAAATTTCAAAGTGTTCAAGGTTTGTGTTACTTTCAACTACTTTTGTTGTTAATTTTTCAAATAATTTATCAAAGTCCTTTTTTCTCTGACCTTTTATTTGACTTTTATATGATGGTGTCTTTTGGATAATATGCTTTAAATCTATTAAATCCATCTGTTTCTCCTGACAAAAAGAAAGACAGGGCAGTAAAAGAAATACAATATGAAGCAAAAACAGATTTGTTCTCATTTTCATTGATTAATCTCTGCAGCTATCCGGTTAAGCAGGATTTTAGCTTTTTCCAGGCTTCTTATATTTTCGTGTATCAACATGAGGTTCGTCGTTGACTTTTTAATTAACAAGCCCTCCTTTTTTCCGGAACCAGCCACGTATTGAAGCACCTTCTGAAACTGGGGAGATTCGTAATAAGACGATTGTGGATTATCAATAAAATAACATCTCAGCTTATTTCCCTTTAAAATAATACGCTCAAAACCTATCCTTTTACAAATCCAACGCAATCGCAATCCTTCAAATAGTTCATGGATTTGATGGGGTACCCGTCCAAAACGATCTTCCATCTGGCTGATAAAATCATCTATCTGGTCTTCCGTCTCAATTTGATCAATCTGGGTGTACATGCTTAACCGTTCCT
>Ga0129324_10001441_pt1 | contig 15261 bp, 11 predicted proteins | sample CPBDNA_7_FD_96879 | JGI IMG/M metagenome (GOLD analysis project Ga0129324, IMG submission 96879) | Freshwater to marine salinity gradient microbial communities from Chesapeake Bay, USA - CPBay_Spr_15_0.2_DNA | ecosystem: Environmental > Aquatic > Marine > Coastal | place: USA: Chesapeake Bay... | reverse complement strand
TTGACATGGGTATTTCCAGAACACTCGTCTATACTTTGTGGCTTGTAACGAATACACCATGATTCATTCATGAATTACATAGTAAAATTACATTTTAAATTTCATTATGGATTCCTATAATTAATATTTTATGTAAATTGACATATACATCTTTATTCTAATTTTTCACGGTGTATACAATGGCAAACTACATCTTGCATTTTTTCATGAACAACATTACAAGGATATAAATATTTATTAACACCAAAATTAATAACTGATTCTTATTCCCATTCACCCATGCATCGGTATTATTTTTATTTCTTATAATATGCGAGTAAGGCTTATCATTTGTAAAGTAAAGAAACCGATTCTTATTTATTTCTGTACCCGAAGATTGCTCTTCCCATATGGATAATATACACCTTTTATATATAAAAAAGAGAAAAATAAGTATAAGGTAAAACAAATTAAAGAATAGAAAAAGTCTTAAATTGCACCTACTATGTATAATATCGTTCAAGAGCACTATTAGTATGTAGACACTTATAAATAACCACGACATATGAAAAAAATCAATTGTAGTATACAAAGCTTTTCTATTATTGGAAATTGGTAAATATATGGTTTTAAGATAGAAATTCACAAATACGGATATTAATAAAAGTGATATAAAATACGGTATCAAGCTAGTTAGCCCCCCTCCATAATAAAATATAGCTATAATTGTTGCTATTAGAAGTATCTCGGGTATAAAAACAGGTAAATATGTTTTAATTCGACGCACTATATCTGTCTCTATTTTAACAACTGGAATGTTTTTATATCCCAACTCCTTTAAAATAAAACCTATATCACTATTCCCCGGTGAGCTTATTATACAAGTATTTACTTTATTATCGTTCAAAAATAACTTATTATCTCTAACATGTATCTTGGCATGTTTCGAATGATTATAAAATAAATAGCAATCTTCATCTATGAAAATTTCCTTCCCTTCGGAACACTTTGCTGTTACATAGCGTTGATCATCTTCCCCTTTTTTAAAATCTTTCCATAAATTTATTATTGATCCCGCCTTACCCATATACATACCTGCATTCAACCTCTTACCATCACATGTCCCGAAAACGCGGTCTATACAGTACTTCACATGTACCCCCAACGTCCTGAGCTTCGCGACTGAAAAAACTAAATCCTTATCAAGCTCCTTATAACGCTTCAAAATTTCATCCGAAGACTCAAGTATAAGTGTATCAAATCCATCCACAACACACACAATATCATCGGATTTAACTTTTTTACAAAATTCAACCACAGCAATTGCTTTACCATGAAAACCAGTCCACTTCTCTCCGAACCCAAGAACTATAAGACCTGGATATTGTTTCAATAAATCAAAATACTTTTCAGAATGTGTTGCATATGTCACAATATAGAACATATTATATATACGTTGTTTTAAAAAACGAAGAAATTATGATCTTAAAAGCACACATAAAAGAAGACTTCCAAGTGGCAAAGAATATCCTATGTACAAAGCACTTATAAACATGCGTCAGTTATGGATAGTAATTTGTTTGACAAATATCAATTAGTATATGAAGGACAGAATATGTGCCATAATACACTTCCTCCTTCTCGTAAGAATGAGAAACGATGTGTTATTAAAGAGCCTTTAATTTTTTAATATCATTTGATATGGTTTTAATATAACACCCTATCTTATGAGAGTCTTCAGCGTCGTTGCTACATCGTAGAATTTTCTTCCTAAGAGTATAGTTTAAGTTTTTATGCATGATATCAACGCCCTTTGTATCTTTCATATTATGTGATATTTGGTATGTAACATTACCATATTCCGTAGTTGCATTTTTGTCTATAATTTCTTGGGGTACAATATTTAGATTAAGTAGTGTATGTAATACACGATCTGACTTATTATAGTGGTTTATACACCTTATATGATGGTCATATATGGTATTAGGGATTGGCTTACGACCCCCGTATGTTCTTATCCATTTTATTTTTTTGAGTGCAGTTTTATTGATTAGATGAAGTGAGTTGAATAAAATTTGTGAGCCATGAGAGTGGGCAATTATATGTGTTGGTTCAAAGGAGTTTATAGATTCGACAAGTCTATTTACTGCATCTGTCGGAGAAAATCCTATTGTATCCCAGAGTAGTCTTATGTTATCCGAGAGTTTTGATTTAGATTGATAATTAAAAAAATGGACTTTGGAATAAGGGATTCTAGGAAATATTTTTGCGAGAAGTTTGTTGGTAGTGGAGTTACTTCCTCTACCGGGGATATATATAAATTGTCTCTTCGAGGTTTTTTGTGATTTTTGTGTTTTTGTGCTATATTTTTTATGAGCCCGCTTTGTTTTGTTCATTACACTTTATAAAAAGATTTAAGCTGTGCTGGATAATGATTGGGTGAATGGGTTTTCTTTAAAGGCGGTAAGGGTATCGGGTTCAATTCGTTGGGCGATGGATGCATCACACACACTATTTTTTTGGGTAGTAATACCTTGTTCGTTTTTATTTGGGGGTAGTTGGGTGAGTTTTGTTTTTTGGAGGGCATCGGGTTCTAAGAGGGGTACTTTTTGAAGAACTTGACCAATATCTGCTTGTCCTGAAGCAATTTTAACGCCTGTCTTTGTAGGGTTTCGTCCTTTGGAAACATCTTGTCGAACAGTGTTAATGGTGGCGTTATAAATATCGGTATAGGACATTGGTTTTACTTCACCTTCCGCAACACCTGTATATTCGTTGTCAGTAGTAAATTGACGTGATGTGGGTGGTGCAATTGTATCCGTAACGGTATAAGCACCGACACCATCACCGTGTGCTTGACCGGTATATTCATTATCAGATATGAATTGACGAGCGACATTGGGTGCTTCTTTGGGGTTAGTTATATAACCTTGTCCGACTTGTCCAATAGAGGCTTGTCCAATGGCGGGGGTATGGAGGGTTGTTTCTCGGACGGTTTTAATAGCTTCTGTATTTGGTCTAGATATGTGTTTATTTCCGTTAAGATTACCAGATGTGATAAAGTTTTTGAGTGTTTCTCGATTCGTGGTTTGGGGGAGGTCTTGTATATAGGTAGAGCCTCTTTTACCAATGGATCCGACGTTACCGATTCTATCATCGTGTACAGTGGTTTCTTTAATGGTAGTACGGGAGATATCATCGGGGTCATACATGGTAAGTTGGGTAGCGATTCCACCGAAGTTACCGATTCTATCATCGTGTACAGTGGTTTCTTTAATGGTAGTACGGGCGATATCATCGGGGTCATTCATGGTAAGTTGGGTAGCGATTCCACCGACGTGACCTTCTGGGCGACCATGATCTTCGGTTGTTTCACGAACGGTAGTTTTGAGAATATCTTGTACGGGTGCGATGATTCTTTTAACAGCCGATGAGGCGAGACCGAGATAGTCATTGGAGACTTCTTTTTGTGCGTTTCGGATGTCGGTGCAGTATTTGACGGTTGTTTCTTTGGCACCTGTGGATACGGCGTTTCTTGGTCCAGATGATTCGAGATGCTGGCGATGAACAACTTCGGGTGAATAATTCGAGTAGTTTTCTGGTTTTTTAACGACAGAAGGACCCGCTGTACCAGAATATGCGGTTGATGTGTTTTGACGGCGGGTATCACGAGCTGAAATTTCGGGACGTAGTGTTTTTTTCTGGGTAACAACGGTTGTATTGAAGCGTGGTTGATCAAAGGAGTGAAATCGGATAACGCGGTTTTGTTCGACTTTTGATTGGAGACCTCGACGTTTTCCGCAAAATCCGGGGTTGAATCTACCATCATATGTTTCTTTGGGCTTATTGGATGCACGCAACTCATTTGTTTTTTTAGGGAGGTAATACTGTCGTGATTCGATATCTTCTTGGAATCCACCCGAACCTTCACTTGTAAATCCTTGACCTAATCCGGGACCCACGCGAGTTGGTTGAGTAAGAGGAACACCCTGTTGTTTATTACTCGCATTGTATCTTTGGGAAAGATCATCTGAGCGAGTAGGTAGACCGTATATATTGTTTTGTTGGGAAGAAAACATTGGAGTGGTTTCTTCTTTGGGTATATCGAGTGAAGAGTTTCCTGTAAATAATTCTAGTCGTGTGGAAGATGCGTTTTCATTTATATTTTGTTTGATACTTCCTCCAAAGAAAGGAACCATATTGTTGTGTGTAAAATTTTCGGTGTCAATTGGTTCTCCAGTAAGAGACATGCCTTGCGACATACCTTGTGATGATCTTGTGGCGGTAGGGTGTTCAAGAAACGCCTGGGTCATTGGTGTAGATCCCATGTGTCCCGGATGAATCATTGTGCGTGATTCATGCTTGATTGTATTCTGTTTATCTAGATGTGATTTGAGTGTATTGATTTCCATTTCTTTTGCGGTATCGAGGAATACGTTTTCGAAAATACTACCACCATGTGTGCATTGTTGACCCACAGGGTTTTTCGTGTTTTTCGTGTTTTTCGTATTTTTCATTCTCATATTTTTCATAATTATTTATTGATTTATTTATTAAACAAGAATGAACGTATCCTCTGCTATCAAGTTTGATTTACCGGGATTTAATTTTCCTAGCTTTGAAACGAAAGATCCAGATACGTTACCTTCTTATTCTGCGAGGACGAACGTTCCGAGACCTTACAAATCAAAGAGGGGTATTTTTAAAGGAATTTACAATGTGGCTGATAATATAGGAAGAGCAGAAGCGGTAATAATGACAGGAAGAGAAAAGGTGAAAGGTAAAAAGGTTGATATGCGACTTGGGAATAAGACCTTTTTTTATAATGGCACATGTGGTTCAGATTCTTTCGATGGATGTGATGGAGAACCTCGTGCGATAATATTGGATAATACATCTTCCCTGGGTTTGATACCTGGTATTACAAATGATATCTTCCACGCTTTAAATCCACAGAATATGATAGACGCCTTTGAAGGTAAAGGAAAATTCGGTAAAAAATGTAAAAGGATAGACTTTAAGGAAATACAACTTGTACCAGAAAAGGATCCCATAGAAAAGGAACATATTATATGTGTTCCAAAGGAGACGAAAGAGGGGTTTCAGATGTTTAACCATGATAAAAAAAAAGGAAAATATGTGTGCATTTTGATACTAATTAGCTTAGTTATATTTTTTATAGTTCGTTATCAGAGTCTTCTACGTTAGATGCTTCTGGGCAATAGGGTCTTTTGGAGAGGTTGGAGATGTAGTATGTGGAGACTTGGTTTTTGATTGAAAAGTCTTTACAGCATTTTTTTTTCACGTTGACAACTTTGGAGCATAGCTTACAGTGATTGATTTTGTGGATAGAGTGGTTCATCTTGGTGAAGATAACATCGGTGCATTTGGGTTCACGGGGCTTACGTGGATGACTTGCATAATAGTCGTGAAAGTCTTTGACGAACTTACTGAATGGGTATTTGCTATCAGGGTTGAAGGTGAGAGTTTTTGATTCTTTGATCATTCTATAGATAGGGTTGTTTTCAAAGAGCATATCTTCGGATCTTGAATCAAAGTATTCGACACCCCATTCATGAAATGGTTTTTTGTTGTATTTAGTGAGCATTTCTCTACGTGCGAGGATGATTTTGATAAAGACTTTATGAAGTTCGGTTTCGATACATTTTTCTTCCATGCTTCCATCTGTTTTTTCGACGGGTTCAAAGCCGAAGTACGCAATTCTTCGTAGAATCTCTCCGGTATCACGTACATCTTGAAAGTACTGACTACAGAAGATCATAGGTTGTGTGATTTTCTTTTGAGACTCTTGTCTTTGATTTTTGACGGGGATGGATATTTTTTCACCGGATACTGCCTTTTGAAAGTCGGTTTTTCCGAACTCGACAATCATATTTGCGGGTGTATCCGAGTCGATAATGATATCCTTGTCTAGAAAGGCGGTTTTTCCAAAGGTTTTTTCCTTGTAGTTGAGAGTTCCAATACACTCTTGTGAGAATGTTTGTGACACTATATTGATAATGGTGGACTTTCCGGTACCGGAAGTTCCTACAAGATATGGGACCGCATGAATCTTATCAGTGGGATCACTTCCGATCGGATAGTGAAGTCTTCCAAGAAATCCGTGAAAGATGAGGGATATGTCTTCGCTAGAGAGTTGAGGTTGATCTTTGATAATTTTATCAAAGATGGGGCATTCGATATCTTTCCATGACATTTCGAGCCATACTATATCAAATTCATGGGGGAGAAAGCATTTTGCAGCGAATGTATATTTTGGATCAGGGTCATATGTCTTGAACTCAAGGGGTCTGAGTGTGAGATAGCCGTTTTTAAAGGCGATAATGTTTTGATCTCGTTTTAATAGAGGTATCGTAACGTGATTGTTTGTGAGATATCTTGTAAGATTTTCTTTGACATTGGGTCTACGATAGTATTTTTTGATATCATCTGGTGATGTTCGGAAAATATCATCTAGAAAGTTATCAAATGTGTCTATAGCTTCGTATTCGATTGGACATTCATCAGATCGTTTCATGATGGATGTATCTTTCTTGAGATATCCATTGAGAATACACGTTTCGTCTACAAGGTCTAGAAGACTATCGAATGTAATCTTATCATTTGTGATAATTCCGAGGGAGCCCCGGATTTCTTTCCAAGACTCGTCGGTACTTTCGATGAGTCTTGTTTGTTTGCAACTGAAACATTTTGCGACACATACGGTGGATGTAATATTGAGCCAGGTTTTGAGATTGGAGTGAACAATATCGGGATTGACAAGACAACGCCTATCTTGAGTAGGGATGACTGTTACGACACCTTTCATAGGGGGTGGATCAGTTCTGATTCTCCATAGACCATGGATTCTCATGTTTTTTGAAAGGATGTCTGATACAGGGAGTGTATCGTTATATGATACATTTTCACTGACGGAATTTGACACAGTACTTGTCATATTCTCATTGCGAGAATCGCGTGTGTCAACAGATACAAGAACATTATAATTTGGTAGTACAATGTTTTGATTCGAGTCAAAGTCTAGAATAGACTTTTTGGTAGCAAAATAAACTTTTGTTTTTTTGGATGCATAGGAGGCTTGTCCACATAGGAGTTCAACTTGTTTCCAACGTGTATCAACCCGATCTTTTTGTATGTCTTGGAATCCCTTTACGAAATAATGATTTTTCTTTTTGGTAACGGATTTGAAATAGGGTGCATTAAGATTCGGATCAAAATCACCGTCCACATCAATTTGCTGAACATGACGTGTATCTATCCAGATATAATCGTATTCATCAATCTTATCTTGGCGTTTGATAATTTCTTCTTTTGGGAGCTTTTCAAAATCTGTATAGGAGGGTCTTTTACCGGTATCTTTGTATGGAAGAAGTTCCTTTTTCTTTAGAATCTTTGAATCGTCACCAGTAGAATCTCCAGTAGAATCTCTGAATTTGTTTGTAAATTTGAGATTAACGGGCATCCATAGGATATTTTTTTCGTTTAGGTAGTCAATAATCAGAGTACTCATGGTGTTGTGATCTTTTATACATTGTGAATCCATCTTCATTTTTTCGCCTCTAATTCACATTAAAGGTGCTGTATGCTATTTAAGAAGTTTAAGACTCTTTGTGAGATATTATGTTTTTCATATCATTAGATATATCTTCAAATAAATACATATTGTTTAACATAACCGGATAGTATAGTGGTAGTGGACTTTTTGTGTAAGTATCGACAAAAAATATTAGATAATTTTGTTTTTTACCATCGGTTGTATTTCCTTTATAGAATTCTAGTTTTTCGGAATAGGGGAGGACTAATATATTGCAATTCGTTAATTTGGAGACTTCTTTCCACGTTGTGGGTGATATATTTTTATCCATTTTTCCTAGGAGAGTCTTTAGTTTTTTTCGTGTATCAATTGAAAAGGTTTGAATCCATTCGAGTGGGTTCTTAGAGTTATATTTATAATCTAGGTGGAGGTATTTTTGCCATATGTAAGGTAGAATATGTCCGGAGAAAGTATATGTATCATCTTTATTTTGTTGGTCATCGAAGGTGTAATTCATGTATTTACCATAATTTCCAACTTCAGAGTGTGTTCTTACCCATTTCTGGAATGATTCATCGGAATTATATAAAAAGGCATTTTCTTTTTGAATGTATTCGTTTTCTTGAAGGAGATATTCGGGGAAAAGACCGTTTATGATTTCATCACGTCTCTGATAATTATATGTAAGTTCGTGTGCTAGAGTATCAATGAATGATTCGATATGTTTTTTTTTAAAGTCGGATGAGTCGATGCGTTTTATTTGTTTCTTTTCAGTCAAGTCAGTTAAAAATATTTTTAATTTCGGTATATCTTTTTCTTGTATGAGTTTTTTCAGAGAATCGAATATATCACTCATTACAAGTTAGTAAGATACAATTTTATCGATAATATGTTGCGATAGAATGCGTTTCGTTTCTTTATATTTATGTGGCTCTACATAAGTTTTAATGATATTAATAGTATCCATGGGGAGATTATTTTCTAGTGATGGATAGACAAATTTGTTTCTATAATATTTATGTGTATATGGGAGTTTGTTTAGAAATTTTCTGGCAAATATTTGGATATCAATGAGTGCGGGTAATTTTTCGTCTGGGTTTTGTAATATTTTCCATGTTTGAGAATAATTTTCAAAATAATAGTTACAATCCCACAATTCGTGTTGACAACACGGGAATAAAAAGTCATCTGTGATATAGTTATGACTCCAACTATCGATGAATAGACTTTTTACTTTGGAGCCCCGGATAACAAGTTGAAATTCAATGTATATTATATCTTCATATATATCGTGGTCTTTTTCTATACACACGAGAGTATTTTTTTGTAAAATCATCAACGGAAGCTCTCTCTTGTTTCTGTGCTTTTGATGTACTTTGGGATTTCTTCATTTTTAAGGGGGGAGTCGGTAATTTTGATACCACAGTATGGTTTGGGATTAGAATTATAGTCTTCTTCTTTGTATATATTCCATTCAATTGCATGAGCTAGTATGAATTTAAAGTTTTCCCAGAACTCCTCTTTATGCCCTATTGAGATGGTCATTATATGAGCGAGTTCATGAAGAACGACAAACAAGATTGTATTGAGGTCAGTTAGTTTATTTTCGGAATTTCTACTACGGACGCACACTATAATTTTTTCTCCTTTATTTATGGTATAACTTGTTTGATTTGAATTAGGAACGGCTTCTCGAATTGCATCTATGTTAAATTTTTTCAAGAAGCGATTTACACGTTCGTCGGATGCATCATATTTATCTTTAAGTTTTGATACAAATAGTTCTATTTTTTCGTGTAATTGAGCAAATAAGTTAGCAGCTTCGAGTTTGTCTGGCTTATTTTGGACGAGATATATGCGATTATCATATGTTGATTTGACCTGAATAAGATTCGGATTATATGTGGAATTATAGATATATGTTACAAGGACGATGATGGCAATACAATATACAATATACTCTGGATTCATTAAAAATTATTATATATAAAATTGTATTTGGAAATTTAAGAAAGGAGTTTATTATTCATAATGTGTATCCTCTATGATTATTGGAGCGATGAATGCATTTCTATATTGCATATCACCCGTTGATTTTTTCGAGTCGAGAATAGATTCATTGAATATGAAGGAGTGTTTTTGAAGTACGTAACGCACATCTCTTGGTATGGTTTCTAGAGCTTCTGTGTAATAATTTGATAGAACAGGAACTCTACACTCGAGTGTAGTACCTTTATATTGATCGTCTTGGAATAAGATGACTATTTTATTAAAGTCTTTTTCTTGTGATAGTTTGTGGTTTATGAGTGTGCTTTTAATAACATTGGTGACATCTCTGAGGTTATTTTTGTTGGAAATATTTATTTTGAAGGAGAGTTCAAATTTTTCTAGGCGAGAAATATTGGTTAGATTTGATGACCATAGTTGTGAATTGGGGATTTCGGATAATGCGTTTGGTCTTTCTTCAATGGTTGTACTGAAGAAACGAAATTCATGTATTATTCCAAGAAGGTTTTTACCGTTAGGGAGGCTCACGGAAATAAGATCACCGCTTCTAAAGTAATCAAAGAATATAAGAAAGAGTCCTGATACAAAGTCTTTCATATAGTCTTGAAAAGCTAGAGAAAGACCAAGTCCCAATACACCCAATGCACCAAATATGACTGTTGTATCTACATATATAATTTTAAGTGATATGATGACGGCGATAAATAATATAAAATACCTAAATGCAGATAATCCTAAATCAAGATATATTAGATTTCTATTGTGTGTATTTTTATTATTATTTGTAGCATTTCTTGTGGCTGATTTTATGTTATTAGATACGACTCGTGATATGGGTATAGATGATATTGTTATTATAATTGCGACTAGTACTCTTATTGAAAAATTAAGATACTGATTATCAAACGATATACTCATTACACGTATGAAAAAAGAAAAATATACAATTATAAGATTATAGAAGAAGGTTTAAGGAATTTGAGAAATTTTATTGTAAGAGTTTAAACATGGGAAAGATATATTTTTGTGAATCATCTGGAACAACCTTATATGAGTGGGGTAAAAAGGAAGATCGAAATGATGCTGTATTTATAGATCATTCTCTTTCTGAAATGGACACGATATTGGACTTGAAGAAGAAAATGGTGAGACATATTAAGGGCTTATCAGGAGAAATTTCTGAATATCTAGTTTGGTTTAACGAGAAGGATTCGCCATTTAAGGGAATAGCAGTGGATAATTTTTTAAGAAACGTAGATGTTTTCCGGGACGATAAGACGTATTTAGGAGATTTTTGGGGAAAGAAACATATTGTTTATGTAACATTATTAAAACTTCTTCCGAAAGAATTTAAAGACGGTTTATTGAGTCGTGTGGGGAGACTTTCAAGTGGTATATATTCAAGGGAAAGTGTAGATAAGAATATTGGGATACAAGATTCAATTGAGTTACCCGGGGATAGTGTTAGATATGAAAACGACATATTATTCAAGATGATATTTGTTGATGTTGTTCCGAGTGATGGAAGAGAGTGGGTAAATTTGGATAAGATATTTAGTGTATTTCCTTTGAGTGAGAAGATTCCTTTTATGATTATTGAAAAAGATGGTGAGATAAAGAGAAAGGTTTATAGAAAGATGTTAGATATAGAACAAGTAACAAAGTGGTCTAAGTTGCCAAGAGAAGCAAATGATGGAGGACGTATAAAGGATATTTTAAAGGGAATACATGGGTTATCATTTAAATATAAATATGTTGTATCTTCTATAATATTTTATCTGACTGTAAAGATATATCCAAAGGGTGGTGTAAATGTATTTTATCGAACGGAGCATAAATCTGAGAACTTGACAAAAAAAGACTGGGATAATGTTTTAAAACTTATTCAAAGAGATATCATTGATAAGGTAAATGTATTTTCTATTTCGAATGCGGCGAATATTCGTAAGACTTTGCGTTCAATAAAGGAGTCAGATATGATTATTAGAACATTAACAACGATTCGGAAGTTCGAAGACTCCGAGTCTAAAAATTCTAAAAATTTACCTATGTCTTTTGGTTCTTTTTTGAGGACAAAGGGATTATATTATCGTGTAACATCTTCAAAGAAAAAGGGTGATTCGCAGCAACTTGTTCAATTTATTAGAGTAAAGGACTATTTGAGTCCAGATAATATACTATTTGTCAAGGAGCAGTTAGAGATAGAGAATAGGAATGATATTATTGGACACATGGCTATGTTATACATGACAACGAATAAGGCGATAGAGGAGATGATAACGAATGCGGAATTAGATAGACGAGAGAAACGTGGGTCACAATTGCGGGTAAAGGGACCGTTAATTCAGTTTAACATAAAGACGGGGGAGCTTACTTTTGTGGGAGTACATGGGTTTAGTGATACAGAGTATATGTATAATGTATTTGCGAGAACATATTGGGCTTATATGAATGGTGAATTGGAGGATTCTGTTAAGATTTATAATAACGAGTTTGGTGAAAAGGAGGGGGAACTTTCTGACGAAGTGTTGTTTTCTGATGACGAAGGAGAGGATTGGGAAGCTGACGATTGGGATGCAGATGATTGGGATGCAGATGATTGGGATGATTCTAGTCAAAAGAGTCAAAAGAGTCAAAAGAGTCAAGATATTTCAGATAGAGGATCTCGGCGGTCGCCGGATACGCCGGGTCGTAATAATCAGGTAAAAAAAACAGTGTTTAATGTTGATCATCTAAAGTCTTGGAGTCAAGATGGATCTTATAGATTGGAAAGATTAAAGGCTTTTGCTCCTGAGGTTTTCAAATATAAGTATGTAACAAATAACAAGGCGGTTGGGTTTTCTAACCGATGTCAGCCACCAGAGCTGGCACATCCTATAGTAGTGGACCCGGATACGATGCTTTCTATAAACAAAGGTAAATATAAGGGTTCGTATACTGATTCATTAGAGTATCTTGGGAATTGGTATTTAGCAAGTGAGTATTTTTGTTGGGCGTGCATGATACCACTTAGTGAGAGTGATGTGGGTGGTGCGAATAAATCGGATGAGTCCAAGTTTTGTCCTGAATGTAAAGGGAAGATTGTTACGAAAAAGGTTTTAAAGACTCGAAATGCATCTAAAAAGGAATATACTGTGTTCAAGAATAAAAATGATAAGGAGTATCGTCCTTATTTAGATCAGAAATTACACCATCCGGATAATTTACTTCCTATTTGCAGATACAAGTATAAAATGGAGGAGAGGAAGAAGATTAAGGAGAGGCATGCGAAACATGATAGACATAGACCTAGGATTTCGAAGACGAATTTGAGTTTATATGTAAAAAAGGAGACTTCATTTCCATTAAATGTGGGATTTTTTGGCTCTTTTAATGATACAATTCACCGTTTGATGAATAATCCTCGGGCGATATTTAAGAATAGTGCGAATTCGGGAAACTTAAAGCCACTAATAACGGCATTTTTACGTAGGGGGATAGAGATAAAGAGCGACCAAAAAACAAGACGGTCTTTTTTAGAGTTAGTGTCTTATTATTATGGTGCTTCTTCCGATGAGACTTTGAAAATAGTAAAAGATAATTTGAAAAAGACAGGGATATTTTTATCATTATATAAGGGTGGTGGTGTTCGTATATTTGAAAAGGAATTTGAAAGAGAAGACGAAGAAGACTTACTAAAAGACTGGTTAAAGAATAAGGAAGATAGCAAGTTGAATAAGATAAAAAACGATTCTTATAAATTGAGGATTTTTAAAGCCATGGCATCTTTGATTCGAATGTTAGATGATCCGAATATTGAGATTTCACATACTTTATTTTGGGGATTGTTTTGCCACCCAGGTATATTATTCAAAGATGGACTCAATGTGTATATATTAGAGAAGAGGGGCAATGATATCATGTATGTATGTGACCAGGGAAATTGCTACTTTCCGGGTGCGAAGAGTGTTTTTGTATATTTAAGTGAGGAGAATGAGTTGAGTAAAGATAGTGACAACGTTGTAAAGCACTATGAGCCGGTTGTTTTAGTTTCTACTGGGGAAAAGGGAGGGATATTACATGGATATCCGCGGTCTATTTTTTCAGATGACGATAGTATAAGAGACATAGTTGATAATTTACGTAGTTCTTGTGTTGTAATTGAGAATGAAAGGTATGTAAATTACTTGACAAAAGAGGGCTATTTGAAGAATGTGAATAACATGGATGATGTTATTTCAAAATCCGATATTATTCTTAAGAGAGATGATATTACGCGGACCGCAAAGAGTTATTGTAAAATTAAGGGACGCGTTATAGATCACGATATCAATGTAGATCATATTTTGTTGGAATCCAATACCTTAATTCCTGTTTCCCAAGAATATAATGGTTCTTTGAGTCAATTAAAGGATAATTTGCCAATATTTTCTAGGGAGGTCGTTAAAATTCCAGATTATATAACCACCATGAATACTTTGAATGTATTCAAGGATAAGGGAGGTCTTATGGAGACTATGGTGGTGGGGTATACGACGGATAAAACGACTGATGAGTTGAATGGACTTGTATTGAAGACGAACAGAACAATACCTGTGAATAAAGGAGACGATAATAACTGGAGGGAGTTTTTTGAAAAGAAAGGTATAACCTACGATCCTAGACCATTTTATTTCAATTTAGAGGATACGAGAAGTATAAAGAATCAGAATTTGAAGCTTGGTATAGCTGGGAATAAACAACACGATGAGTATTGGAGACTTTATAATGAATTTTGTTTTCAATTGGGACAGTCTTTGCAGTAGCTTAAGTTGTAAAATAAAAGGTGAATATAATGTATTTTACATGGATACCTGATATAGATACAAATGGATTATTGTTTTGTATTTGTAATGTCGTATTAGAGGATTCGTGTTTAAAGACTAAGTATCGTAAGATGAGACTATTTGTTTGCGATAATGGTTTTTTGAGCGATGACATAAAGAATAGGTGTTATGATATATTTGGTTTAGTGTTAAAGAGAAAACGACTGTTTACGAGGTTGGTTTTAAAGTTTAAGGAAAAAAAATTTGTATTTAGGAATAGTCATGATTTATTGTTAAATTCACTGAATGATTCTACACACGTGAGTATAAGACGTGGTGATATAGTTTGGAGGTTTACTAGACACGATATACTCAACATGTTTCGGTCCAAGTTAATGTCGTGTGCATTTCAGATGCCGGGCATTAATCCTATTACGAATCCTTATACAAATGAGGTATTTACGAAGGCAGAGTTGTATAATTTATATATTGGGATATCGAATCATAATGGGAAGTATTGGTTCATAAGGGAATTTGCGGGATTAGATTTTGACGGTGTTATATTTTTATCAGAACATCGTTCATATTTATATAAGAATGCTGTTAAAGAGGAAATTTATGAGATGGACGAGGAAAATTTTAGAGAGTCGTGTGAGTACTTAATGAGGCGTTTTGTTGGGGGTAGATTTGTATCATATGGTTTTTTCTTTGTTGGATTAGACTCTGTGAGTATTACAAATTTAAGATCAATATTTACACCGTTGTTGATTCGTGATGCATGGTCTTATAGAGAGTCCAATGGTGTTTTTATAATGGATGGGTTATGTTCTTTCATAGAGACTTATCCATGGATTTATAAAAATGTAATGAAAAAAAATGGACAGTGTTTAAAAGATAATATGATTCGCGAGTGTATGAAAGAGATGAGACCCGATA
>Ga0129324_10001439_pt1 | contig 15276 bp, 19 predicted proteins | sample CPBDNA_7_FD_96879 | JGI IMG/M metagenome (GOLD analysis project Ga0129324, IMG submission 96879) | Freshwater to marine salinity gradient microbial communities from Chesapeake Bay, USA - CPBay_Spr_15_0.2_DNA | ecosystem: Environmental > Aquatic > Marine > Coastal | place: USA: Chesapeake Bay... | reverse complement strand
GTGAAAAAGTCAAGTGTGGTTTTAATTTGATGCGGAATAAAATTCAAATTTTTTTTATTTTCTATAAGGTATACAAGATGGGTGGAGGATTGATGCAACTTGTAGCTTACTGTGCCCAAGACATTTACCTTACTGGTAACCCACAAATTACCTTCTTCAAGGTCGTTTACCGCCGCCACACCAACTTCTCCATGGAATCCATTGAACAAACTTTCAATGGTTCCGCGGACTTTGGCAAACGCGTAACATGCACTGTCTCCCGCAATGGTGACCTCATGCACCGCGTTTACCTCCAAGTTACTGTCCCTGCCCTTACGGACACTACGGACACTACGGACACTACGGACACTACGGACACTAGTGCCTGGGTTGAATGGCTCGGACACGCTCTCATCAAGAACGTCGAAGTAGAAATCGGTGGTCAGCGTGTTGACAAGCACTACGGTGACTGGATGCACATCTGGAACGAACTCACCCAATCTGCGGGCAAGAAGGCTGGTTACGAAACCATGGTTGGTAAGACCGTTAACGGTGAAACCGACCTTTACATCCCTCTCGAATTCTGGTTCTGCCGCAACCCAGGTCTCGCCCTTCCTCTTATTGCCCTCCAATACCACGAGGTCAAGATTAACCTTGAATTCCGCTCCGCGGCGGAATGCATGAGCAGTACCTCCTCCTCCTCCTCAAGTACCCCATCTCTCAACGCTGCGTCTCTATACGTTGATTATATTTATCTTGACACAGATGAAAGACGTCGCTTCGCTCAAGTTTCACACGAATACCTTATCGAACAGCTCCAATTTACAGGTGATGAATCCATTTCCAGTGCCTCCAACAAGATCAAACTCAACTTCAACCACCCATGCAAAGAACTTGTCTGGGTTGTCCAACGTGATGAAAACGTCACCGACGGTAAATTGTTTGACTACACCGATTCTTCTGGTCTCAACTGCACCGAATCCGCGAAACTCCAACTCAACGGACACGACCGTTTCTCCGAACGCTTCGGCAAGTACTTCAACCTTGTCCAACCTTACCAACACCACACCAACGTCCCCAAGGTGGGTGTCAACGTCTACTCCTTCGGTCTTAAGCCCGAAGAACACCAGCCATCTGGCACATGCAACATGTCCCGCATTGACAACGCCACCCTTCAGCTCACCACAACCGCGGAAGCTGTTGACAAAGACGCTAAGGTCCGTGTTTACGCCACCAACTACAACGTTCTCCGCATCATGTCTGGGATGGGTGGGTTAGCTTATAGCAACTAAATAGCCCCCCATGGACATACATCCATAAACTATATATTCAAGTATACTAAAAAAAACTAAAAGACAAAATACGAAAAATAAAAAAAATGAAAGGAAATTTATGAATTATAACACAATATGAGTTCATCTATGAGTGATTATTATGAACTCCAATGTAACTATGGAAAAGAAGGTGCAATTATATATTCAAAAATATCACTTGAAGATAAAGACTATATAATTTCACTTGTAAAGTCTTGGTACTTTTGGAAAGGTGGAAATAGTGTAAAAAATACAGGTGGGTATATTCGTACTCATTTCAACTATGAAAACGTCTATCTCCACCATATAATTATGAGTCGCATGGGTATCCCCAAACCGGGTGATGGATATAGCATTGATCATATCAATCGAGATAAACTGGATAATCGACGTGAAAATCTAAGATGGGCATCCCAGTCCGAACAAAATGCAAATACAGGAAAACGTAGTAGAAAACATAATGCACGTCCACTACCAGATGGTATCACACAAGATATGCTTCCTAAATACGTAGTTTACTACAAAGAATGTTACAATAAAGAGAAGAACTTATATCGAGAATTCTTCAAAGTCGAAAAACATCCGAATCTAGATAAACCCATTATCGGGTCAAAATCAAATAAACTGACTATTCAAGAAAAACTTGCTGAAATCAAGGAAAAAATAGATTCGATTGGAAAAGTCGATGAATCCAACAACAAAGATGACGATATTTCCAAGCTCATGAAAAAGCCTCCTATGGGAATTCAGTATAACAAATCAACGGAAAAAAGAGGCTCAAGATATGTCATTTCCAGGAGAATAACTCCAGAAGGAAAAAGCGATATATCTTCTACTGGAAGTAAACTCGTCTCCGACCGAGATAAGTTTATTGAAATCTATAATATATATAAAACACTCTAACGTTAGTTAACACATGTGAACTACGAGTGTTTTTGTACCTTCAACAACCTTGATAGCAAATACGCGTGTATTATTTTATAGATTTTATGTAATGGGTGTATATAAATCAAGAAAAAAAACGCGAAATAACATTCAAAAAAATACTATAAATGAAAAAAATACGAGGAAAAAGAATACAAAGGGATCCCACAAGGGAGCTTTTAGAGAGTTAAAAGTCTCTGACATTACGGAAGATGAGATGAAGAGTTTAATATACTATACCGGAGGTGAATCACTATGGATAAATAATTTACTAACAAAGACTGGAATCGATGAACTCAATGATAGAAGTAAAAGTAATATACAAGGTCATATTGATAATTTAAATAATATAATAAAAAAGTCTTCTCCTTCGGTGAGGAAAACAGTGGTTTATAGAGGAGCACAAACACGTGAAACCACTGAGAATTGGAAAATGGCTAAAAAGGGCGATGTGTTACCTTTTAATTATAGCACGAGGTTCATATCTACGACATTAAATAAAAAAACGGCTCTAGGCTTTGTCGAAGATGATGAATCCTGTTGTTTATTAAAGTTTATATTACCAAAGGGTACAAAGGGTATTTACGTAAGTAAATTATCATCGTTTCTGGATCTGGAAGAAGAAGAAATTATCTTACCGCCGGGATGCAAATTCTTTGTTGTCGACAGAGGTATCATGGATAAGAATGGGAAGAAAATAACGACCTTCACAGCTATATTAAAGGAACAGTTGTGAGTTATACATATTAGGAAATGGTGTCATATTTAGGTCGACTATAATGGGAGTTTCCTTCATTCCCCATACATATAAAGTGGTTAAGAGCAATTTATACGAAATCAATATGTCGTAAATTTGTTTGTGTGAATAAAAATAAATAATCATATACATAAACATTGGCATCTTGAGAACAAAACATATATATACTTCAACTATTATGGGAGCTCTGAGTAAAAAACAACGCATGAGACATAAAAAGAGAACTCTAAAAAAAAAGTACAAAATGCAAAAAGGGGCTTTACTGTTTCGATCACAAGTTAGAAAACATGATTGAGACGGCTAAAGTGTCGGATGTCGGAATATGTTGTGTAAAAAATGATTTCTTTTTATGCAATATTGATAACCAAAAATAGGATATATGGCACTTCGAGTTGATCCAATATTGTACGAGCCACTTTTCAAAGACAATATGTACCAAGACACCTTACCTTTTGACTTTCGCTACGGAATACTTTGTCCGTGCTGTGCACGGACAGGAAAAATATATGAAAAAAGAAACCAATTCAAACAACATTGTACAACACAACGTCACAAGAAATGGCTCGGGAGTCTCAACGATAATCGAATCAACTATTATACTCAAGTAATTTATCAAGAAAAAACGATAAAAAACCAACAAATACAACTAACAGAGTTGCAAAACAAAATTACATCACAAGAAGCGTATATAAAGTATCTCGAAGACCAAATTTGTCAATCAAAAAAAAATGTACATGTTGAAAACTTACTTGAACTAGATATGTGAGTACACATTTGTTTGGCACTGGACATTTGACACATCAAAGATGCTAAATGGCTGTAGTAAGAGAAGACCGGATATTTACTTTGAACTCAAAGATAAATGCATAGTTGGATGAAAATCAACATCGTAGTTATGAGGATTCATGCGAATGTGCTCGTTTAAATGAAATCGTGAACGGTATTGGTGGACTTCCTGTGACATTTATCAGATACAATCCAGACTTGGTAAGAAATAAAGGAAAAATTATCGTGTTTTCTCAAAAACAAAGACTTTTTTTACTTGTAAACACACTGAAAGAAGAGCTTTGTTTGGAAGTGAACGAATTTAAAGTTCGTGTCATTCAACTCTTTTATGACGACATGTATGATACTTATTTATCAAAAAAGGAAGAAGATATAACGTATCTCGTTTGCGTATAAATCTCTTTGACTTTGTAACTACTATATTACGGATTCGCATCTGTTATATGGGGAATTATACATAAGATTCTATAATAGTGAAAATAATAACGGTGGAAGCCAAAAAAAAAATTATTTAATTAGTTTCAAACGAACCTATCCGTTTGGTATTTAGATTGTTTTTTAGTACGGTGAATGATAACTGACCGGATGCCTGTTCGCATTTAATCATGTCAACGAGCATAGAAGATAAAGCGTCATCTTTCTGTAATACTTTCCAGAGATTACTAGAGTTTTTGATTATAAATTCTACTTTATTTTCGGACATATTTGATTATATCTTCTGGTTTAACCTTTACATAGAAAGTTCTTGGTCCACTGCCCAAAAACTTAATTTTGTTATTATTTTCTTTTATTGGGGGTGTGTCAAACATCTTATGTTGTGGATTGTCATCAAAGAAGTGACCATCATAAATGAATCCTTCTATTTTTGGCATAATCCTAAAAGTATATTCTAACTTACTAACATGGGTTTAGATACTTAAGGATCAAAACACGTCATTTTTTAAGTTGCGTCTAAGAATCGCAATAATATGTGTAAATAGAATATATTATGGAAGATTTAAAGAAAAGTTTTTGTAAGACACTAGGTGATTTTGTAGGGGAGATGAAGTCTGTTTTTCCCGAGATAACAGATAAACTTAAGGTTAATTCTGATGAAGAATCTGAAGAAATAAAGTCGTTTACACATCAGATTATGCCAAGAGCAAAATTATTAGCTCAGAAGGACGATGTTTTTTTTGATACACAATTTTTTGTATACACAGTGGATGTAAGTGAGTTATTTAGGGGTGCATCAAAACAAAACAAAGATGCGATTTGGAAGTATATACAATCTTTGTTTCTTTTGGCATCTTCCATGAATGAACATGTTGACGAAAGCATAAGCCTAATTTTGAAAGACTTTATGGATATAATAAATGACGAGACTTCAAGTCAAAATGCTTCTCCATCGTTTGATCCTAATCAGATGGATGATATATATGGGTCCTTTTTAAAAGGGACACAGATAGGTAAATTGGCAGAAGATATTTCAAAAAAGATGGATATGGATAAACTCGCAAAAGATCTTAATATTGACCCATCTGAAAAAACGAATATGACCCCACCTAATATACAAGATATAATGGGTCTTCTAGGAGGGAAAGATGGAAAATTAATGGATATGGTACAAACTGTTTCAGAAGAAATCCAATCCAAGATGGAATCAGGAGAATTAAATCAAGATATTATGATGAAAGAGGTACAAGATATGATGAAAAAGGTTACGAACGACCCTGCTTTCAAAACGGTCATGCAATCAAGTGAGATGAGAAATATGATGCAATCACCCGATTTGAAAAAATTGTTTTCTGGACTCAATGCTGGTGGAGTAAACCCTATGAATCTAATTTCCGGTCAAAATGGTCAAAATGGTCAAAATGGTCAAGATGATGATTTTCAAGTATTAGAAAATATGTTTCAAGGAAATCAGAGAAACAACAAAAAAAAAACTTCTACTCGAGATCGTCTTCTGGCAAAACTAGAAGACCGTAAAAAAAAACAAATAAAAGACTAATATGTCTGAAATATGGGTAAAACATCCTTCCGTATTATTTACAGAAACCAAACTCAAAGAATTTATACCGACGAATGAAATGACCTATTCAGAAAAGATAAACGCTCTTACAAGACTCATCATATATGTATCTTGTCTCGTTTTTATCATAAGAGGTGATCCTTTTATGCTACTCGTTCCTATTTGTGTTATGGTTGTAATATTTTTTCTATTTTCATGGAAAAAAGATGTAGACGAGGACTTTATTTCCTTTGAAAAACCTTGTCAGGAACCTACAATTGACAACCCATTTATGAATATATTGCCTACAGATGATAGAACACGACTACCAGCTTGTGAGGAAAACAAAACTGGTCTGAAAGAACAAATTAACGATTCATTTGAGTTTAATCTATATCAAAATACAAATGATATTTTCGGTAATAAAAATTCCCAAAGACAATACTATACGATGCCTAATACTTGTATCCCAAATAAACAAAATGAGCTTGCTCAGTGGCTTTATAATACTTAATTTCGATATTTTTGATAAAAATGATTTAAAACAGAAGTATATGTGAAACAAAGATCACGATGAATAGAGTCGAAGACTACATAGACTCTTTTAGTGATCAAATAAGCGATTATAAGGACATAAAGAGGATTGTTGAAGATTATTCTTCTGTACCAACTGATATCATTCTATGTAGTAAATGCAACATACCGGGAATCACACATGGGTTTGATATTTATGAGTGTGAGAGGTGTGGAGAAATACTAGAAACGGCTATTGATATTCAAGCCGAATGGAGAAACTTTGGTGCAGACGGTAAAGCCGATCCTGCTAGATGTAGTTTACCTGTAAATAACTTACTTCCTAAGAGTTCAATGAGTTCAACCATTCTTTCAGCCGGTTCATCTAATTATGGAATGAGAAGGACACAAAAAATTCATTCGTGGGGGTGTATGACTTATAAAGAACGATGTCTTCATAATATATTTCAAGATATATCTCTACGTTCTTTGAATGGCTGTATTCTAAATAATATTTCCAAGACAGCACATGAATTTTATAAAATTGTATCTGAACTCCATGTATCACGTGGAGAGATTCGAAAAGGTCTTATCGCGGCTTCTTTATATATGGCATGTAAAAAACTAAGGGTTCCTAGGACAACACAAGAGATTGCGGATATTTTCCAAGTCACAGAAAGATGTGTAACTCGTGGAAACAAGAAATTTACAGAACTATGGGCACTCGCTGGAAAACCTCCTATTCAGTACTTTGATAATTGTCAGTCATCGGACTATATCATCCGCTTTTGTTCTAAATTGGATAGAGGAAACGACGAGTTCTTTCAATTATCCAAAAAGATAAGCGATGAGTGTAATAATAAACAACTTCTAAAACAAAACACACCTGTTTCTGTAGCAGCCGCCTCTATCTTTACTGCAGTGAATATTCTTAAATTACCAATATCTAGGGGGGATGTCAGTAAAATTGCAAACACATCTGAAGTAACAATATCAAAATGCGTAAAGGAATTACAAGCTTATAATAAGGAATTTATTGTTTATATTAAGAAAGGTGTCCCCTCGTAATATTTATCTTTTGACCCGTTTATCTATAATCATTCTCTCGGTTTGTTTTTCTAATCTTTTTATAGTTTCTTCCATGCCGTTATCATATTCGTCTCGGAATTTTTCGTAGTATCTTTTTTGAGTATCGCTGAGAGTAGTAGATGTGGGGTCATATTCTATATCAACTGCAAAATAAGCCTGGTCATTCAGATCGCGGATAACGTCTTTTTTATCACGACTCACCCATCCTTCTTTCTTTTGATATACTTGAAGCCAGTTTTTATTTACATTGACCCACTTGACATTGTGATTTTCAGGGTGCTCCGGATTAAAGTGAATGAGTCCAACGAGTCTTGGAATACTCTCATATGGATTCGTTTGAAAGCTCCTCAAAAGGTCTTGTGCAATATAACCAAAATCTTCGTTACCATACGTTTGCAATGTAATGTTATTTGTAATGTTATTATGTGAGTTTATATTTTTAGTGTTGTTTGTTGTTTGATTTTGCTTAGCAAGTGTTTTATTTTCTTCTTGAAGTTTTGCAATTGTTTGCTGTTGTTCAACAACTGTATTTTCGAGAATACTATTTTTTTGTTCTTTACATACATCTCTAATATGACGATGAAGATGACAATTTTTGGAAAACAATCTACCACAGTGTAAACATACGTGCATTTTTTTAACCTCGTCATCACCTGTAGCATGTTGTTCTGTTTTAAAAAAAACACGCGAATCTTTAATATCATTTGATACTTGAATTCCTGTTTTGATGTTGTTTTTTATATAATAATTTAATTCATCTATGAGAGTATCTATGTCAATCTCAGATAATATTGGTTTACACACACGCTTATTATTTAAATGCTGAAAATACTTAGTACGTATATGTGTATGATAACCACACCTTTTACATACGTAATTTATCGTCATTTGTCAATTACACTTCGGATATATTTAAATATCCAAAATGGATATTTGGGGTCAATTTGGGGTCAATTAAGGATATTTGCTAATATCAATAATAATGTTTCTTCGGATATTGATTGCAAGTCTCTTATGTTGTGATGCGATAAACATATGTAAAACGTGTAGTCATTTTATACCAGACACATTATATGATGAAATAGGACGATGTAGTTTATTTAAGGATAGAAATAATCAATACGAGATGTCCATTGTATCTAGACTAAGTCCAAAGATGTGTAACTCTACAATGTGGGAACCAGAATACTATATGTATTAGAAATTTTGGTAACAAAAAGAAAATCGTGTAATAGAATTAATGAGTTCAAATCGTTTGAGATATGATACCTGTGCTTATAAAGCCGAGCTCACTCAAGGAACGAACATGCTTAGTTATCTTCTTGACCCAATGAAGTTTGAAAATTGCAAAAAGTGTCGAATGGAACTGGGTGTTGTAGGTGGAAACGAAGTGAGTCAAATTAAAGGCAATTTAGTCGACTTGGAAAATGATCTTCGCGGACAAACACGTCTAAACACAAAATGCCCATCTAAGAAATTTCAATGGAATTCACAGGGTGGTTCTGAGCCTGGTCCAGTAAGTAAAGATATCTTTTATCCAAAATCCCCATTCAAGAACGAACTTCGAATTAATACCGAAATGAAACATTTGCAACCATGTCAAATGATTAGATACGACCCAGTTCCACTTCCACCAGCCTTGGACCTCCCTAAATGCTTGCCTCCTGCCCACAAAATGAATTTTGCTTGAAAAAAATATGAATTAATTTAATATGAGTTTCAGTCGTTTGAATTACGACATGTGTCAATATAAGCAAACATTATTCGAATCAACAGGACCAGGAAACTACCAGTTGGGGACACCGCCAATTGACTGCGATTATTGTTATCCGTACCCCCCTACTGTCCGTTTACAAAAGGCTGGAAATAGCATCGATCGTTCGATTCCTTTAGTTGATACGAGTTCAGAGCTCTTGAACATTACTCGCAAGTCCTCTAAATGTTGTAAAAAACAATGGAATGGTACTTGTGGTAAATGTGGATGGCTCTCAAAGACAAAATATGAAGATTGTCCAAAATCCAAGTGTAGTGATCAGAATATTAAAGAAAGCTTTGTATCCTCTAAAAAACAAGGTGGTGATGTTCCAAAAGGAATGTGTGGAAAGAACTTAACACACTGGGAAAAATGCTTCGTCCCAGCCGAAGATTCACGACTATCTGATCCAGCGTGTAATCTAAGAGGAACTGGATTCGACCGATGGGAATGGCTATGCTTAAATCCTCAAGAAAAAGCACTCGTCCCGTTTGACTATAATATTTCTAATCGAATCGTCGTAAAAGACAATCATCGCCCATGTGTTCCAAGACCAATCGATCAACGTCTCCCCCTTCCAACAAAACCAGAACCACTCAAATGTGAACCCATCGAGCCCGTATGTGGGAATCCAACAAAGCCACGTGGTGTTACGTGGAAAGATCGTAGTTTTTAAGAGATTAAATATAACGTATTTAGTATATATATATAATGAGACTTACTATATCTATCAATAAGCACTACCCTAAGAAACGATATTATATACTAGAACAAAACAAATTATATGCGAGCACAAAACAAGAACTTTTCAAAATAATCAGAGAAGAACTAGAAGTAAAGCATATTCATATTTGTAAAGAGCGTTAGACATTAACTTTAAGTACGCTATCTAGGTTATTTATTATGTATTCATAAGACGAATAGAACCACTTTCTATCGTCTTTTTTTAGCGAATCAAAATATCTTAGTATGACTTCTAACTCAGAACATAGATATTCAACATTTCTATTCTCGGCATTAAATGAGTCTCCAATCTTTCTCTTGTGTTTTTGGGATAAATCGAGAATGTATTTTGTCTTTCCTAACAACTGATTGATAATGTCAATCGTAACATCTTTTTTAATGTTTTTTGCTTTAGACCCCCTTGGTTTGACACCATCCTTTTTAAAGACAACATGAAAGTGAGATGTACCGAGTTTATCGACGTGGGTATATCCGTATATTTTCCAATTCTTATTTACTTTAAAAGGGGGATTCGTATCTTTTTCTATTTTTGTTTTTATACCACTATTACTGATATACTCGCCATTCCCACTCGACTTTATGGAGATTATTGATTGGTTATTGATATAAGATTCGAGTGCGATATTAAATTTATAGTTTTTCTTATTGTTCTTATGCTCTGTAATAATTTTTATTCGTTCGTTGTTTGACATTCCGTCAATAACCATTTGTGCGAGTATGGTATCTAAATTAGGAATTACTTCGTATGTATCCGAGTAATTTTTAAGCTTATCAAATTGACTTTCCATGTCTCTTTCCAAGTCTTTGGATGATAATTTGGGTTTTTCACGTTCTTGTTTATCAATTGGGATATCTGCTATCTTAATGTGTTTTTGAATAAATGGTGGTGGTGTTGAAAGTAGCGATATGCTTTTATTGATTCTCTGAAAAATATAAACACCGTATTTTTCGTCGTAAGAAATTACCCCACTTTCTCCAAACTCATTTGAGAATACCTCTCGGCTATAGACAAGATGATTTATACTTTTATAAAATGCGGAGGATGAAACATCCTTTCTTTCTTTGATACGTAAATAAAGGTCATAAGGTGAATATGCATAATAAATGCGGAATAAGTCTTTGATTATGCGAATTATTAATATTTGAGTAAAGTCTGATACACTATATGTATCTGTGTCACGCCCTGTATCATTTTGAGGTGGTGTAAAGACACATGATATATCGTTATCACTGCGACTATATTTTCGTTTTTTGTTTTGTGAATCGACAATGGGAAGGTGTTTTATAATATCATTTGAAAAGTAGTTGATATTTTTTAATATTGCACAGTCAAATGCGTTTTTCTGTATAAAGTCTTTCATTGTGAGAATGGTTCTATTCTTGAGTTCAGCATTTCTATACAAATGTATATCGACACTTTCTCTATTATGTTTATTAGGAAAACAATTCACGTGATGGTATACGGTACAGTTTCTTTTTTCCAGTGGTAATTGAATGTGAGAACACGTACGAATCGCACGACCAGTAGCCTGTTCTTGTTCACTCATATTGAAATGGGGCTCAAGGAGGTGAACTTCTCTTACACATTTAAGTGTGATACCTTCTCCTCCAACTGGAGAAATAAGAATTACTTTAATTATTTGACCTTCTGTATTTTCTTTACTATTGAGTGTTTTAATGAGCTTTTGTTTGTCACCACTCAACCTAGGGTCCGAGGTGAACATTACATAGCTTCCCTTGGATTTTTTTTTCTTAAAACTCGATAAACTTGCATTACCCCCGTGTTTTGAATATTTAGAGTATCCAAGATTTTCAAGTGCTAGTGCAACCGGTATGATTCCAGAGTATATAAGACTTGAATAAATCATAATGACGCCCGTGGAGCTCTCTACAAGGTTTACGATAGTGTTTATCTTAGGAGAGTATTTATCTAGACTATCAAATGGGTTTTCTTTTGTTTTTAGAGTAAAGTTCATAGACTCTATTTTAAAAAACTTTTTCAGACCCGATTCTCCTACAAGATCATTGGGTATTTCATTTGGGTCAAAGGACCAGCATACATTGTGGAGCTGGCGTTGTAAGGAATAAAAGTTACTTCTTAGAGAGCTATCTATTTGTGTAACTTGATTAAAATAGTCATCGGTCATATAAGATGAGGTAAGTTTCAAATCTCTAATTTGTTCGTTTTTCGGTATTTCTATCTTTCCATCGAGTTCAACGAGAGGAAAATCCTTCATCGCGTTCGTATCATATAAACGAAATGGGAATGTATATGGATTCTCGCCTTTTAGGAATGATACCTTTCCTTGAATTGCCTTTTTGAACGCTGTCTGCGTTTCTTTATTGAAATTCCCTTTCGAATCAAGTACATTACTAGGGATAAGGGGGTGTTTATATACTCTCTGAATCAGATTCAACATCCATATTATCTCGTTTGCAGAATCATACATGGGTGTCGCTGTAAGTAATACGAGTTTTAGATTGTAAGCTTGCTCTGTCACCCGTTCCAAAACTTCAACTATCTTCTTTGATTCTTGTTTCTTAGATGTTTTAGTAACTTTCACCACCTTTGGATCTTTCTTTTGTTTATCTTGTTGTTTATCTTGTTTTTTTATCTTTTTCTCAATAGAATCACCGGGCGGTTGTCTTACATTTTGTGCCTCGTCAATTATTATAAGTGAATCGGAAAAATAGTCTCGGATTGCCTTATCTTGATCTTCTTTGGAATCAAATTTTTTTATCATATTTAGAACATCCTGGGCGAATGTATAGTATGTCTTAAATTCATAATGTTCTGAAATAGCTCTGTTAAAGGCAGAATCATTCATGCTGAGTGTTTTTTGTTTTATATATGTCTCTCCGGTACAAGGAAAGGCATTTGGAGGGGATATGATTTCTTGCTTAAAGTTTTTCATAATATCCGAACTACAAATTACTATAACTTTCTTCCCATCTCTTTTTAGATATGTCTTATACTTTTCGGCGATTGTAATAGCGGTACATGTCTTACCCACACCGGTTCCATGAAATACGAGTAATCCATTATATGGTGTATTTGGGGCAAGATAGTTACCTAGTAGTTTTTGTTGAGGAAGAAGATCTTGGTCTTTGGAAAATTTAATATTACATAGTTTTTCAGACTGAACTTCGTATTCTTCTGTAACAGCAAGGGCTTTATTTTCTGTTATCTCTTCTTTTTTGTATATTTCTGAATGAAAAGTTCCACTTTCAATATCCGGATAAGTATACACCATTATTTATAAGTCGTTTTTATAGTATAGGAGCATAAGATACAGAATTATTCCAAGAGGTAACATTATTATTATTTTGTGCTGTTTCCTGTTTTATTTCAGGTAGAATAATTGAAGAGTCGATGCGTTTTTGTAATGGGTGTTGTGATGGCAATTCCGTTGATACTACAGGTGTACACATGACATTATCAACAGTTCCGGAAAAATTACCGACACTTGCGTATATGGAATCTCCTTCGTTTTGAAGCCACTCTAGAAGATCTTCTTCTTCCGTAGATTCTTTATTAAAAGGACAATTATCGGTATCTTCCGAATTATCAAAACCATTATTGGACCCCATCTTGGACCCCATCGTGGACCCCATCGTGGACCCCATCTTGGACCCCATCGTGGACCCCGCCATGGACCCTTGGTCCACACCCAAAGACTTTTCATAAATACACCCTCGTGTCTTGCACATAAAGACAATTAAAACATGAAACAATATTATGAAGAGAAGTGTTATCAATATGATAAGTCCCTGAGTAGACTTCATTATTATAAAAACATAACAAAATTAATAGATCATTTGGTATCCATTTATTGTTGTTTTAAGATATTTGAATGTACGAGATAAAGAGAATTCATTGTTTCGCAAATTATATGGTTCGTATCTGGAATACCATCGAGTTGAATTTTTAAGAGCCTACATAAAGGAGATGTATATTCATCGGGAGATTTGTAAAGAATCCGTTCGTCTGACTCCGTTTTTTTAATTGAACAATCTCCATTTTGGCTTTGAAGATAATAATCAAAGAAAAGTGGCTTGTCAGTTGTAAGTGCAAGTTCAACAGCTTTATCTAAACATCCGGGTGAAAATGATAACTTGCTCATATTGTTTTTAAAGCTTGTAATTTTTCAAAGGATTTAAACGCAACAGAAAGTGTTCAATCTATATGGATAATAAGCAAAATTTGTTATTAGGATCCTTGGTAAAGTATTATGAAAATCCACAAAATATGGAGGCATTTGTAGAGATATTACATGACAAGTCTAGTATATCGTTGCGTTTAATTGATTGGTTTGTAACAAAATACTAAAAACAGAATAACACACAATATGACTGGCAACAAAAAACATTTCATGTATACATTAACTATAGATCTCAACTAAAAGCTTATTCAAAAAAGCAGATGGATCCATTTTGTAGAAGAGAACGTGTACAACTTGCACATTATGGGATAGAGATTGTAACTACCATTGGACAAATGAATTTTTTTAGATGGGCAATTGAGAATGGTGTTATAAAGTACATATGTGAAAATTATAAGTCACTAGAAAACGTTATGAAAGCGGAAAACAAAACTCTTACAAAAAAAAATGGATTTAATCGCGGTCAAGGAAAAAAAACCTTTTCACGTACACATCAGCATGTAACAATTGTATTCGACTGATGGTGACACCACACGATATTCATACATTAAAACCTATTTATCGCTTAATTTTATTCTTACTACTGTTGGATACATACCTAAAAATGGAACTCTAAACTTGTAGCCCTTTATCAAATACTTATTACCATCTTTCAATAAATTCCAATCTTCTGCTTCATCAAATTCCAATGAAAGAGATCTATTTTTTACATGATAAATGTTATTTTCTGTGTCAATAAACATATATTGATCTCTATTTTGTCTATTTCGAAGATATTTTGATTTTACTGTTACAATTTTCTCAAATTTAGTAAATTGATAAAATATAATGTCGACACCAAATAATAAAAAAACTAAAAAAGAAAGAAGAAATACTTTTAAATGAGTCTTACTAGTCATATTATTAATATATAGCAAAAATAATGGATTCAACAGTTGACCCAGATAAGCTATACGAACTTATGAAAAAATCAGGTATGTCCATAAAAGAAGCAATAATAATGCTAGAAAATATTAAAACACCATCACAAGAGCAAAATAAAAAAGATGAAAAATAGTCATTTATTATTTAAGTCCTATCGAGTCACTACCCATAGAGTCACATATCAAGTCTCACATCAAGCCCTCTATCAAGTGGGCTATTATCATTCAAATACCTTTCCCATTCTTCCGGATTATCTTTCGTACTTTGAATATATTCATTTAGAGTCATCTCCCAAGGTCGATCTAACATGTAGAGAAAGTCTTCAAGTGGAATATAAT
>Ga0129324_10001438_pt1 | contig 15290 bp, 12 predicted proteins | sample CPBDNA_7_FD_96879 | JGI IMG/M metagenome (GOLD analysis project Ga0129324, IMG submission 96879) | Freshwater to marine salinity gradient microbial communities from Chesapeake Bay, USA - CPBay_Spr_15_0.2_DNA | ecosystem: Environmental > Aquatic > Marine > Coastal | place: USA: Chesapeake Bay... | reverse complement strand
TTTCAATATCCGTTACTAGGTCGAGATCATTGGACAGCGTCTCCGTGTCGATTGAATTGTTGAGAATCGTAATCCCACCCTCTTCGACACCCGATTTTATTAAGTATTGACTTCCCATTTCGGTGTATACGAATACCCGCTCACAACTTTTGGTTATTAAAATTTTGAGTTTGCGGAGTGATTTGCTTTGTGTGACGGAGTAGGTGTCTCCATGTCCCCACATTGCCAAATGAATCCGTCCTAACTTCATGAGAGCCAATAGCGGGTATGTCTCCATGTTCTTTAAAGCTTGCTCAACGATCACGTAGTCGTATGGAGTTAAACCGCGATACCCGAGAGTTCGGAAACCAATCTCTTTCCCCCAAACTTGAATCCATTTGGACGTTAAAGGTCTAGACCAATCCTCAAGAATTCGATCCGATCGATCACGGATCCGAGGTGATGGCTCCCCGCTCATCACGACAAAATCTATGTCATGGCGCTTGAGTCGATCATGGAGTTGCGCGTAAAGAGCCCTTCGGTATTCAGGCACAAGGGGAACAATCACTATGACTCGTCTTTGCGAGTGCTTGTTCGTGTTCGTGTTCGTTGTCGCGACTTTCTTGACGCGACAAAGAAACCTACCCATTCAACACCCCCGACCGCACAGCTTCATCGATTTTCTTAGCGATGCTTGTGTCTGTTTGGATTCTCAACTTCATGCTTACTGCAATCTCTCAAAAGAATACCAGAGCCAAGTCTCTGTCACTCCGAATTTCCCTGCCCTTAGCAACGAATAGTGGGAACGGATGCAACCTTCAGCAACAAAACGTCGAAAGTCAACGAAAATCGGAAACCAACGAGTGCCAGGTCATCCGGTGAAGAAAATTCGGGGCGGTTTCAATCAACTCACATTTGAATCGAGAGAGCTAGATCTACTAATTCGAGATTCTTGTTCAACGATGCTTCTTTTAAGTCTGGCCATATGTGGAAAAATCTCATCAGCACCCGACATTGAAGCTAATCGCATATACAACCCATCCGAGCCTGTCCAACATGGACTGTTTATGGCTTCAATTTGGCGAGCAAAACGACGACTCACCACATATGCATGAGCGCCTGAAAGAACCGAGGCTCGCACTACTTTTCGTTTCGTGTCCAATTGAATGATGCTCGTTGTGCGCGGGTAGAGGAGTAAACGCATACGTTCCATGGCGCCTGGACGCGTCATCCCGAATTGCCAAGAAACAAAACCTAATTGAAGGAAATCTAGACCCGCACCCGACATTGCTGAAGGAGTGTTCTCCAAGAGGAGATTCCAATCAACTTTTGTTTCTGGCACTGCGTCGTCTTCGAGAATGAGGCTGTATAGGTCTTCACTATCGGCTATTTGGGCAAGTAGGGATTCATGCGATCGCCAATTGGCCAGCAGACCGTTTGGGACAAGTTGCAAATTGCTTTCCGGTGGGCAACTATTTACGTCAAATGCTAGGTGAGGAGCGATACTCACCCCTATGTTTTCGAATCGCTCGGTAACTCTATTTATTCGATCTGGTCTTCGCTTGAGGTTGATGACATGAACTTGCACGAAATCATTATGCCATTCTTTGAGAGCCAGTCTGGTTTAAGGGTAGAGCTTTTTCACTGGTTAGACGGGTTGGGTACGTTGGGCTGTGAGTTGGCGCCGAAATTTTTCATCGAAAAATAAGAGTGTTTAAAAAAAGGGGTGTCTTGGCTGTTCTGCGCGTTTCTTACGACATTCAGATATTTCTGCGGCAACGAATGGGTGGAATATCTAAGTACTTTTCCGATTTAATTGAGACCTTCGATGCGTATCCAGAATTGGGAGTGAATCCATCACTCAACTTTACGCGAACAAATAATATGCACGCAGTCACTCTTTTATCCGAGAGAAACTTCAAAACACTGCCGCGATTTGTTCCACGTGGGGTGTTATACAGCGGGTGGTGGTTGCGAGGGCCTCATACGCCAAGTGAAGCTCAAATTCAACATTACACATATTACAGTCGGCGCTTTCTCAGCCAACGGTCTGAATACAAGCGCGTCGTTACGATTTACGACATGATCCCAGAGATCTACAAGGGAACTCCCGGGTTCACAGCATCCCATTTGGACAAGAAATTGTTTGTTGAATCATGTGATTTGGTCATTTGCATCAGCGAATCCACCAAGCAGGACTTACTGCGCCTATATGGCAATGTAGCCAAGAGGATAGAAGTGATACCTCTTGGAGTTTCGACTAGATTTCAACCATCCCGGAATGCCATTGTTGGCTGGCCGTCCGAATACATGTTCTATGTGGGTGCCAGAAAAGGGTACAAGGACTTCAAGACCCTGCTGAGTGCTTTGGAAATTATTAGCGGTCAAGGGCTCCGAATACCACTGATGGTTGCTGGGCCTAGCTTCACAAAATTGGAAATGGCTGAGATCGATAGAAAAGGGCTAAGTCAACAAGTCAGGAGAGTTGATCTGAAGGATGAAGATCTTATTAGAGCCTATTCACATACATCACTATTCATTCAGACCTCACTCTATGAAGGTTTTGGTTTGCCACCCCTAGAAGCAATGGCATGTGGCGCCCCGGTTATTGTGGCGCGCTCCTCGTCGATGCCAGAAGTTTGTGGTGAAGTAGCCCAGTACTTTAAACCCGGTGATCCCATTGACCTCGCGGCCGTTATCACCAAGACGTTGCTAGATCGTGGCTTGCGAGAACACCTGGCGTTGGCAGGAGTAGCCCGCGCTAGTACATTTTCGGTCAAGAAAATGGCAGATGAGACAGCCAAGGCGTACCGATCGCTAATCGGCGGATGAATCTCGCTCGATACCAAGTAGGGCCGGATTGGCGATGCTCAGGCGCTACACTGCTTGGTGTTGCTTGAATCCAATGGAGGAATGTGTGAGTGAAACAAAACGAGCCTTGATTACTGGTGTAACGGGCCAAGACGGTTCCTATATGGCCGCCCAATTATTGGAAAAAGGTTATGAAGTTCATGGGCTTGTTCGACGCTCCTCCATCTTTAATCGTGGCCGAATCGATCACTTGCATCACGATGAGCACATTCCAGGAAAGAATCTTCATTTGCACTATGGGGATGTGACCGATGCCGCGCGGATGCATCAATTGATATCAGAGTTAAGACCCCATGAGGTGTATAACCTGGCCGCTCAATCACACGTTCGTGTGTCTTTCGATGAGCCGCTATATACGGCTGAGGCAACAGGGGTCTCGACGCTTAATGTGTTGGAGGCTATCCGTTCAGTTGATAAGTCCATTAGGTTTTATCAAGCTTCGACCTCAGAGATGTTCGGTGCGTCACCGCCTCCTCAAAATGAGGAAACACCTTTTTACCCTCGATCACCGTATGGTGCCGCAAAGGTCTACAGCTACTGGATTACCAAGAACTACCGCGAGGCTTATGACATGTTTGCGGTCAATGGTCAGCTGTTTAATCATGAGTCACCTCGCCGTGGTGAAACTTTTGTGACGCGAAAGATCACTATGGCTGTTGCAAATATTGTTCGAGGGAATCAAAAGGAAATTTGGATGGGAAATTTAGACTCAATTCGTGACTGGGGCTATGCCCCGGAATACACGGATGGCATGTGGCGAATGCTGCAAGCTGATTCCCCTGAGGATTTCGTGCTCGCGACGGGCACCGCCTACACCATCAAGGATTTCTTGGAGTTTTCATTTGCTCATGTGGGCCTCAATTGGGAGGATTATGTTCGTTTTGACCCTAAGTTTTTACGCCCCACCGAGGTAGATGAATTAATCGGTGATGCTTCTAAAGCAAAACGTTTGCTGGGATGGGAGGCAAAGGTGCTGCCACCGGAACTGGCTCGAATTATGGTAGATGCTGACATCGCTCGACTTGAAGGTGCACCTGAAGGAAAGTTCTAACCCTTGAACGACATGCGAGTTTTGGTCACCGGGGCAGCAGGTCAAGATGGCATCATCCTCTCGACCATGCTCGCTGCTCAAGGTGTTGCTGTTACCGGGTTGGTCAAGCCGAATACCGATTACTCAATGTTGTCACGATACGCACCGTCAACCGCCGTAATTGAATGCGATTTGGCGGATACCGATGGGTTGGTCACTGCCGTTCGCGCAGTGAATCCAACGCATGTTTGGAATTTTGGTGGCTTCACCAGCGTTGGCGATTCCTGGGAAAGTGAAGCCGAAGTCCTTCAAATAAATGTTGGCTCTGTCAAAGCCTTACTTGCAGGGGTTCGCGAGATCGGTGGAGGTGCCCGTTTCTTCCAGGCCGCTTCTGCCGCAATCTTTGAAGGAACAGACAAAGCTCCGCAGACTGCTGATACTGCTCCAGAACCCCGTAGTCCTTATGCTCGCAGCAAGGCTGCGTCGGTGGAACTTGTCCGAGAAGCTCGGTCTGATTTTGGCATTTTTGCTAGTTCCGGGATCCTTTACAACCATGAGTCACCTCTACGAGGTGAAGGATTCGTTACTCGCAAGGTGAGCATGGCAGCGGCTCGCATCGCCGCAGGTTTGCAGGACCGCCTCGAGCTCGGAGACATTGAAGTAGCGCGTGATTGGGGCTGGGCCCCTGATTATGTCCGGGCGACCCTTTTGATGCTCCAGGCACCCAAGCCCCAGGATTATGTTCTGGCAACGGGTATTTCACACAGATTGTCGTTCTTCGTGCAACAGGCATTCCTCGCTGCAGGTTTAACGAATTGGCAGGACTATGTAGTCACAACCGCTGCCAACAGTCGACCCACTGACACGAATCTACTGGTTGGAGATAGTCGAGCTGCATATCTGGAGTTGGGTTGGCGTCACAGTGTTGATTTTGATTCCATGGCGCGCATTATGGTTGCGCATGACATGGCGCTGCTTGCTGATCCCAATGCCTTGTGGGATATAAAGTAGTCGTGAAAGGGTTTGCCAAGCACCAGTTGCGCAAAGCCCTGAACCACCTACCGGGCCCACTTCGCGAGAGATACATCCGCGAGCGCCATCTGCAGATTGTCGCAGCCAATATGCAGGAGTTCATTGAACCTGCATTTCTGGGTAAGGCGGTTGCCGAGCACATTCAATGGATCAAACCTGACGGAAGACCGCCACTACCTGTAACAGGTTTCGATCCCTACTCGTTTAGTCAAACCGACGCAGCAGATGTCCGATCGTGGTTAGCGGAAAATCCCAGCGATAGTGATCGAGAACTCGATCAACGGACCGATAACTATTACGACGAAGTTGGTCGGGTTAAGTCTGCACTGCGTTCACGAATTTGGTTGGCGGAATTAGACGGTGTTGGGTCTGGGACTCGAGGCGGTCGAATCCTGATCGATGCGAGGTCAATTCAATCTTCGGTGCACGGGCATCGAGGTATCGGGCGCTTTGCTGAAGCGGCTGTGCAAGCCATTGTTTCAAGTGTTGACAATTCGAGAGTTGATTTACTCGTTGATCCAGGTTTAGGACGGCTTCCAGTACATCTGTTAGGTGGCTGTTCCCTTGTGTCACGGGTCTCCGGTGAGTCAAAGGGAAACTACTCAGGCTTGATTCAGCCTTCACCGATGACAGCAAGTCCGGACCCGATTGTTCCGTTGCTCGAATTGAACATCACGAAAACCGCATTAGTGTTTGATTTCATTCCGCTCGATTACCCGAGTGTTTACCTGAAAAACCCGGCTGAGCGATTGGAATATGCCGCAAACCTTGATGCGCTTGCTCACTACAACGAATTTGTGTGTATCTCCCAGGTTGCCAAAGATGAATTGGTTGAATTCCTTGTTGACTCAGGAGCCACGGAATCGGTTATTCAGGCAGGCCACCGAGCGCAAGTCGCATGGCCCAAAAATGTTTTGGACACTTCAATTGACGTGAATTTTGATTCGAATAGGAAGTCTGGCCCAATTGTGGTGATTACGGGTGATGAACCACGGAAAAATACGCTGGGTGCTCTCTCAGCAATCGGTGCCGCAACCGTTTCCGAGGATCCCCGTAATGTTGTTGTTCTTGGCATGTCACAACACGGATCCCTAGTTCACCATTTGTCCATGTATGCCGCTATGCGGCCGGGAGAAGTGCTCACTAGTCCCCGACTTTCAGATTCCGAAATGGCTGCTTTGTTTTCAGGGGCCAGCCTGGCGGTCATTGCATCTTTTGACGAGGGCCTGTCCTTGCCAGTCATCGAGGCATTGCGCTCTGGAACACCTGTGGTGGCGTCAGACATTGCTGCGCATCGAGAACTCATTGGGGGTGGCAGCTATTTGGCGAATCCAAGTGATCCAAGCGATTTATGTCGAGCAATTCGACAGCATCGTGGCAATTTGGGGACTGCAAAAGCGCAATGGTCACGCCTGGCCAAACACAACCACCAAATCTTAGAAAGTGTAATCACTAGTGTTGCGGAAAGAATGTTGACTGGCTCAGTTCCAATTTCGACGGATAACAAGGCAGAACTACGTTCCATTCCTAGACGCCTCAGTATTGGAGTCGCTACTCCGTGGGAGCCGCAACCAACTGGCGTTGCGGATTTCTCTGCTGCAACGATTCGAGCACTATCCACCTTGGCAGACGTGACGGTGTACACCACCAGTGGCGCTCCCGAAACTAGAGACAATGCACTGGATTCGGGAATCACCTTTAAAAGTGTTGAAGCGCTCTTTGATAACCATGGTGTCCACGAACATGATGCACTACTTGTGGTTCTAGGGAACAGTCATTTTCATGTCCCGTTTCTGGAACTGCTATCGATTACTAACTGTATTGCGATCGCACATGACACTCGGATGGTCGAGTTATACATGGCTATACGAGGCAAGGGTGGTGCTGAGGACATCATGCTCCGGTCCCTCGATGCAAGTTCCCCGGCTGAAATCACTCCAAGTCTTGATGACCAAATCGACGACATGCGCTTGTTGCAAAATGCAGGAATGTGGGAGGTTGCAAATCGATCCCGTGTCTTGATTTTGCACTCAGCAAGCGCTGCCAATCGCATTGAGCGTGAAACAGGCGCGAGACCGATAGTTCTCCCTTTTGCTAATCAGCGGGTCCCCAACACTGAGCAAATAACAACTTCAGATCGATTCGCCGCTGCGCAACGATTGGGATTTGATAGCTCCAAGATTAATCTTGCGACTTTTGGGTACGTGGATTTCCGCACCAAGATGACCGATGTTGTGCTCGAAGCAGCAGGATGGTTGGTTCAATGGGGCCACCCTGTTGCACTCCATGTCGTTGGTGCAGCAAGTGATTCTCAGTTACGAGAACTCTATGACCGGGCGCAAAATCTTGGTGTGGAGCTCCAGGTTACTGGATTTGTTTCGGATTCTGTTTTTCGCGATTACCTGCTTGCGACCGACATTGGAATCCAGTTACGCGTGTCACCTCTCTTGGGCGTGAGTGGTCCACTGAGTGATCTCGCTGCCTTTGGAACGACTTGCGTGGCAAGCTCGGGGCTAGCAATAGATGTGGAAGCTCCTGATTACGTTTTTCGACTTCCAGACTGGGTGAGTCCCTTGGGGGTTGCGGAGTCTATTGAATTCAGGATTAATAATCCACTCACCGCCGAGTCAAAGGAAGCGGCACGAGTGGAGTATTTAAGAGGAAAAGACCCCCTGCGATATGCGCAATTGCTCCTTACCGTGGTTAAGGACGTATCTTTTCCCACAAGACCTTGAGCTGTTCACGGGCGGCAGGATCTACAAGCAAACTCGGATCATTAGCGCCGATTGCTTCCTGGTAACCGGCTGGAACTATTCGCTCAAAATGCCCCGGCTTCCAACCCTGGGTTGGGTCAGGAACGAAAGGTATTCCAGCGAGGAATCGATCGGTGAGAGCGCAGGAGTCGATCAAATGATTGCGTGGACCAATAGAGAGTCCAATGGTGCCAAGTAAACCGCATTCAGTGAGAACACCTTCAGGAAGAGTGAATCCACCGGAATTCACCGGCCAATTTTGAGCCATTTTATTGATTTCATTGAGAGTACGGATTTGTAAATCTTCGGAATTAACACTTGCAATCACAGGGTTTTCAGATGCAATCCAAGTATTGTTGATGAAGAATTTAAGGTCGCGATGATTTTGAACATAAAACGAACGTTCATCGACAATATTCCCGTTGAGATTCAGACCAGGTTCCCAACGTTGCACCTGCGTGTTGGTCAAAGATACGGGTGTGGCGCCCGATAGTGCACTTAATGAGACAGCGCCGAGAACACCTACGGTGGCGAGGGTAGGGCTTAATCGCGGTGTTGGGCTGCTTGCAATGACTAAAACAGCAATCAGGAGAGGCACGGCAAGGAAACGCCCTGCCATAAAGTCGCCACCAATCCACCACACATACGCCAGATATATGGCAATGCCAGTGGACCAGGATCGAATGAGTGCGTTTCCCTTCAAGAATCCAACAATCAAACCGATAGTGAGCCCGAGAAACGTGATTGGGTCGTTTTCAAACGAAACCCAGAAGTACTTCAACCCTTGAAGCAGTAGATCACCCTGAGCAATATCAAGATTTGACTTGGCCGTAAAAGTATTTGGCAGCCAAGCGCTGTAAGTGATTCGACTCCAAACAAACCAGAAGGTAATCGGAACGATTGCAGAAACTGCAATTATTGCAAGAGTTGTGTATGAAGTACGGAGCCGCCACAGTAAAAAAATCACGACAGGTACGACGATCAGAATCAGATCCATGCGGGTGAGGAAAAGTCCGGAAAGCGTCAGACCTGCAAGGATCGACAAGTGCACGGGTATGCGTTCACCATTTAGATACTGTGAAAGCTGATCGAGTCGAAAAGTGAGCACGAACGCGAGGGTAATGAAGACATAAGAAAGTGGATTCTCCAAACCAGAGGTTGAGTACTCCATAAAGGCATTTGAGAATATGAGTAAACCCGAGACAAGAATCAAGGTCCCGAGTGATCTGGTACGCCAGAGAACCAGTGCAACGGCCACTGCGCTAAGTGCCACGCTTAGCGCGATAATTCCTAGTACCCACTGATTGCTCGTTGCACCGATTCCAGTCCAAATGATGAACCACAGGGGATGCGTGAAGCCCTGAACCGACTCCGTTGCATTGAACCCGGGCCCCCAACCGTGAGTGATATTGAGGGCCGTTCGAAGCGTTATCAGGGAGTCGTCGCTCAACCAAGCTAGTCGAGTAACCAACACGGCAAACAGGGTGAGAATTGAGACTCGAGCGAGGTTCAGAGTCCTTGAGTCAACGGTTTTCACAAGCGCAAACTAGCAAAGGTCATGGGGTTTGATTGTTCATGAGGTCCTGCTTGGCTCTCAGCAATCCTGAGAGTTGTGATTCTGGGGTGTGCCCCAGTGCTTGCGTGAGTTTACCCGTTGCCAAACTGATGTTTCGTGCTTCTTGCGATGTACTTTCAGCAATGAGAGCCCCATCAAGTTCAAATACCTGGGCAGTAAGTTGACCGAACACGTACTTGGTGAGTGCATCCTCCGATGCGACATGGAAAACACCGGTTTGATTTGCTGCACTGAGTCGCCAAATGTATTCCAGCAACGTTTGAACATAGAGACTGGTGGTTGTCACGTTGGTGAAGCCCGGAACTGAATGCTTGTCCTTCAAATTGTGATAGAAAAATTCAAGAATTGAGCGTTGATGACTCGGGCTCCAGCCAAAGAAATTAGTACGAATGACAAGGGCATTGTTGATCTCACGGGCATTTTGTTCGCCATCTAGTTTTGTTTGACCGTAGACCGAAAATGGGTGGGTCGCATCTGTTTCCGAGTAATTACCGCTTTTTCCGCTAAAAACTGCATCAGTAGACAGGTAAATCAATCTGGCTCCACATTCCTGGGCAGCTTCTGCAACTTCTCTTGTGGCATCCACATTCACCTGTTGCGCAAGGACTGGATTGGCTTCACACTCTTGGTGGCTGGATAGGGCAGCGCAATGCAAAATAACTTCCGGAGAGGTGCTTCTTATGCATCTACGTGCTTCACCAGGGGACGTGAGATCTGCAAATTCCATTGAGGTGAAATACGGGGACCTGCCGCTACGAGCCAAACCAACGGTAGTCACACCTTTCTCTGACAGAAAGGTACCGGCATTTGAACCGAGGAAGCCCTGGGCTCCTGTAACTAGCCATCGACTCTGTTTCACACCTGCAGCCTAATGAAGTGGGCGTGCAGTAGGTTTTGCTGAGGGGGGGTTTGAATGAGTGAATTAGCGCGATCAGGCAATCCGAAAAGGGAACCCGTTTCACCACGGGAACGTTACAGAACCTCAATCGGTGCGACGAGCGCGAAGACAGTAACCACAGGTTTTTCATCTGAGACGATGGACCCGTTTCGAATTCGCCTGTTCATTTCTGACCTAATTACGATTATTCTTGCATTGGGGGTGGGAATCATTGTTAGTTCCCGAGCCTCAACATGGGCAATTGACCCCACATTGGCAATTTACGGCACACCTGTAGTTATTGGCCTGATTTGGTTGGTATTTCTTGTTATGCGTGGATCCTATGATCGACGATTCATTGGGCTGGGAACAAAGGAGATCAGGCGCATCGTCTCGGCCACGCTCTACACCTTTGCTGTTGTTGCTGGAGCAAGTTACCTGATTCGGGCTGATATTTCACGAGCTTATGCTTTCGTGTCCCTCCCTTTAGGCCTGATTCTCATTGTCTCAATGCGCTTTTACTGGCGTGGATGGCTTTACGAACAACGTGCAAATGGGCTCTTTACCTTTCGAATGGTGATCGTTGGTGAAAAGAGTGCACGTGGTGAGCTCGGTGCCAGATTGCAGCAGGATTCCTACACCGGATACCAAGTGGTCGGTGAATTCGGCGAGCCAGTATCCAACTCTGCTCATCAGGCTGCTTGGCTTGCGGGCTTATTGGAACTTCTCGATGAATCTGAGGCAGATGCCGTTGCTATCGCACCAAGTTCAGGCGTGACGGGTGAAACTATCCGGCAGCTGGCGTGGTCGATTGAAGCGCGAGGCGTGGAACTTCTTGTTGCCCCAGCACTAATGGATGTCGCTGGCCCTCGATTATCGGTTCGTCCTGCATCCGGGCTACCTTTACTGCACTTGGATCAGGCACGCCTATCCCGACCCCAGCGAGTTTCCAAGAGAAGCCTTGATTTAGTTGGTTCGGTGCCCCTGATCTTTTTATTGAGCCCTGTGCTCTTAGTGACCGCGCTGAGCGTTCGATTTACATCTGCGGGCCCGGTGGTTTTTAAACAGAAACGAATCGGTCGAGGTGGCCACGAATTCACCATGTTCAAGTTGCGCACTATGCGTGATGGTGCCGAGTCTGAGAAGGATGAGTTGCGAGATCAACATGGAATATCTGCGCCCATGTTCAAAATGACCAATGACCCGCGAATCACCCCGATCGGTCGATTTCTGCGCAGATGGTCGCTTGACGAACTGCCGCAATTATTCAATGTTGTGGGGGGCTCTATGAGCCTTGTTGGACCTCGTCCGCACCCCCTGGACGATGTCGATCGCTATGAACTCAATGCTTATCGCAGATTAGCCCTAAAACCCGGTATGACGGGTTTGTGGCAGGTGGAGGGGCGCTCGGACCTCGAATGGCACGAGGCACTCCAGCTAGATATCTATTACGTAGAAACGTGGTCTTTGGCCGGTGACCTGGTCCTGCTCAGTCGCACGATTCGCGCGGTCCTGAGGAGATCTGGAGCTCACTGAGGGTGGTCCCTGACCGATTTAGGGTTTGCTGGGGACTAACGTTGGCATGTGCCCAGTGGACAGCCCTTAATCGCCATTCCGGCGTGGAACGAGCAGGATTCGATTGGGCTGGTTATTTCTAAGGTTCGGGAGTACCAGCCGAATGCCGCGATTTTGGTCGTGGATGACGGCTCCACCGATGACACTGCGTCAACGGCAGCGGAACTGGGCGCCGCAGTGGTTTCCTTGCCTTTTAACGTTGGAGTGGGTGGAGCAATGCGCACCGCTTTTCTGTACGCCCAACGGGGTGGTTTTAGCGCACTCGTCCAAGTGGATGCTGACGGGCAACATGATCCGGCTGATCTGGATCGACTGCTCACAGGGTTGGATTCGGCTGACATAGTGGTCGGAACGAGATTCCACCCAAATTCAATGTATTTCGTTGGTGGACCGCGCAAGTGGGCCATGGTGCTGTTATCCAAATCCCTCAGCCGGATGAACAGATCTCCAATCTCAGATCCAACATCGGGTTTCCGCTCAGCTGGACCACGGGCAATTGAATTGTTTGCGTCTGAATATCCTGCTGAGTATTTAGGTGACACGGTTGGATCGCTGTCGATAGCCATACATAACGGCCTGCTGATCAGTGAAACTCCGGTCACTATGTATTACCGGGCTATCGGCAGACCGAGTAAGAATGCACTGTGGTCAGCTTTATATCTAGGCAGAGCATCTTTGGCACTTGTTGCAACAGTGCTTAAACGCAGAAATCGGACGAGGGGAGACTTGGACTAATGCCGCCAAATCTGATCGCCGCAATCGCATCAATTGTGATTTTTATATTCATTTTCGATCTCCTGCGTCGAGGCGTTCTGAAGGAAAAGTATGCCGTCCTTTGGCTGCTTATTGCGGGTGTTGCATTATTCTTCTCAATCTTCCCTGGACTGTTCGATAGCATTGCATTGTTCATGGGTGTTTCTCAGCCGGTCAATCTTTTGTTTTTCCTATCGAGTGTGATTTTGGTGTTGGTAACCGTTCAATTCAGCTTCGAACTCAGTCGAAACGAGGCCCGAATCCGCCGTTTAGCTGAGGAAATCGCATTACTTCGGGAACAGAATGATCGTAATTCGGAGAATAATGACAAACACTGAACCACTTTTGCTCATTGCATTTAACCGACCGGACCACTTTCGGCAACTGATTGAACGGCTGCGTGAAACAAAGCCACAAAGAATTTATATAGCTGTTGATGGGCCGCGCGAGGGTGATGAAACGGATTCGGTGGCAGTACGAGATACGCGCGAGTTGGTTAAGCAGATCGACTGGACCGATCAAATATTCACCCTCTTTCAGGAGAATAATCTTGGGTGTGGGCTCGGGGTAAGTACTGCCATCAGCTGGTTTTTCAGTCAGGAAGAGCGCGGAATAATTCTGGAGGACGACATCCTTCCGCGTGAATCATTCTTTGAATTCTGTAGTGAACTCTTGGATCGCTATGCGGGCGATCCGCATGTGTTAGCAATCTCAGGCTGCAACTTTGTTCCCCCTGAGCATTTGTCTGAACCGACCGCCTACCGATTCTCACGAGTGCCACACATTTGGGGCTGGGCAACCTGGCGGGATAAATGGGCTGTCCACGATCTTGACATCTCAGATTGGCGCAGCCGCATGTCTTGGCGGAAATTGTGGGAGGTATCTGGTCACTCTGTTGGCGGGATGGTCTTTTGGCGCTCCATTTTTGACCTCGTGGCGAAGGGCAAGATTGACACTTGGGACATGCAGTTGGTTTTCGCTGGAATGGAGCGCGACATGCTGACTGCTACATCCAACACGAATTTGGTTGACAATATTGGTTGGGGTGATGGCGCAACTCACACGAACATTCGGCCTGATCATGTGCGTCCAAGCAGTGAAATTGAGCTGCCAACTATCCCTATCCCTGTCGTGGTAGATCAAAAAGCAGATGCGTGGAGTCGGGCCAACGTGTTCGGAGCAACAACTAAAGGGCTGGTCCAGCAAGGGATCCGCTACGTTAGGCGCGGTCCACAAAAATTGTCAATTCAAACGGAGGATTCATGGCAATAACCAAAGGCCGCGCATTGGTCACTGGAGGAGCGGGCTTTCTCGGTTCCCACCTATGTGATCGGCTTCTAGTTGACGGATATGAAGTTTTGTGCGTGGACAATTATTACTCCTCAACTAAGGACAATATTGCTCATTTGCTGGATCACCCACGTTTCGAGGTTATTCGTCATGACGTCACCTTCCCGCTCTATGTTGAGGTGGACGAGATCTACCATCTTGCCTGTCCGGCAAGCCCAATACATTACCAGCGCGATCCGGTTCAAACAACCAAGACGGCAGTGCATGGATCAATCAACATGCTGGGCCTTGCCAAACGCACCGGTGCCAAAATTCTGCTTACCTCAACTTCCGAGATTTATGGTGATCCGTTAGTCCACCCTCAAACTGAGGACTATTGGGGAAATGTGAATCCTATTGGCCCTCGCGCTTGCTACGACGAAGGTAAGCGAGCGGCTGAGACGTTGTTCTTTGACTACCAACGGCAACATGATTTAAAAATCAAGGTAGTTCGGTTGTTCAACACTTACGGTCCTCGCATGCATCCGCATGACGGTCGGGTTGTTTCCAATTTCATCATGAGTGCTCTGAATAACGAGCCTTTGACCGTGTACGGCGAGGGGGAGCAAACCCGCTCATTCTGCTACGTGGATGACTTAATCACGGGGTTGATTGCAATGATGAATAGTGACGACTCAGTTATTGGCCCAATAAATCTGGGAAATCCAGGCGAATTCACAATTGGTGAATTAGCTGAGTTGGTGATCGCGGAGACCGGAAAGAACCCAGGAATTGACTACTTGCCCTTGCCTGCTGACGATCCAACACGAAGGCAACCTGATATCACCCGTGCCAAGGAAATTCTTGGCTGGGAGCCAACAGTCTCGTTACGCGAAGGATTGGCCACCACCGTTGAGTATTTCACCGCGTTGAATAACTAATTGTGATTGGTCGCGTGAAGTGAAGGTAATTGTTCAACCGCAGAACGGGTATATCAATCGAATTCAAGCGCTTGCAAGTTCGGCACTACTAGCACGCGAACTGGGTGCCGAATTCGAGGTCCAGTGGATTCCAAGTCCGGCAGCGCCGGCAAATCCGGACTCGATTTTTGGCCCAGAATTCCTCGAATGCTTTGCCCCTAACCCTTCGGCTTGGGTGCTGAAACCGTATCTGAATTACGACCCAGTGAAATCGGTGGTGACTTTTGCCGGTCTGGATAAAGGTGAACAAGTTTTTATGCCGGAGTTGAAAAGCCTACTTGAATCCGGTTGTGATGTCTCTGAAATTCGGATAAGTGCAGGTGGCAAGTTTTCAATTAACCAACGGGGCAGTTCATTCCTAGAAGCCAGGCGAAGTTTCTATAAAGAGCACCTAAAGTTAAGCAGTGCAATTGAAAATGAGGCAGCAGCCCAAGCTTCAACGCAGTTGGAATATATTGGTTTGCACCTGCGCTACGCCGATCGGAATCACCAGGCGCCAACCCGCCAGCAAGCACTTCGTGCTGTGAAAACGGCTTGTGCCGCCACTAATGTGAGAAGTGTCTTCATCGCAACCGATACTCCTTCGGGTTTAGAG
>Ga0129324_10001437_pt1 | contig 15310 bp, 13 predicted proteins | sample CPBDNA_7_FD_96879 | JGI IMG/M metagenome (GOLD analysis project Ga0129324, IMG submission 96879) | Freshwater to marine salinity gradient microbial communities from Chesapeake Bay, USA - CPBay_Spr_15_0.2_DNA | ecosystem: Environmental > Aquatic > Marine > Coastal | place: USA: Chesapeake Bay... | reverse complement strand
GCACAATCGGAAAATGAAGACGCACAATCAGAAAATGAGAATGAGAATGAGAATGAAGACGCACAATCAGAAAATGAGAATGAAGACGCACAATCAGAAGATGAAAATGAAGCCGGTTCTGGAGAAGATGTTAGTGGAGATGAAGATGAAGATTAAGATTAAATCATAATAATCCTAACATTTGTATTTGTATTTGTATTTGTATTTACAATTTTTAATATAATTAATATAATAAAATAAATTTTTTTATAATTTAAGCAGGAATGTGTAATATATTATCATGGATACCTTAATAACCTCGTATACAATTAATTTTCAGCTAGATAATAGTTATCTAGTGGATTATAATAATTATTTCCCTTCTATAAAACTACTAACATGTCATCAAAATGATAATATAGATGAATATATTTTAGATACTGAGCGAATGCATAAGTTATTTGCAACAAAAAATAGAATTGATAATTATTATAATGCAGGTGGGTGGGATACACTCAAAAAAAGGACAAATCCTTTTGAAATGATTTATTTAACCAATAAAAAACAGCGTAGTCAAAGTATTTCTAAATATGACCCACTAAGTCGCAGTTATTTTAAAATGATTGAAATGGGATATGAGTTTCTTCAAAATCATCTTACAAAAACAAAGCCAATTACAACAGCCCATTTAGCAGAAGGACCAGGTGGGTTCATTGAAGGAATATGTAATATTCGTGATAACCCACTAGATAATATTTATGGAATGACATTAGTAAGTCATAATAGAGAAGTTCCTGGATGGCATCGTTCGTGGTATTTTCTATCGAAACACCCAAATGTGAATATTCTTAAAGGGCTTGATAATACGGGCAATTTATATAATGTGGATAATCATATATTTATGGAATATAGAATTGCAAATAAAGCCGAATTAATAACGGCGGATGGGGGCTTCGATTTCTCTGTAAATTACAATCAACAAGAATTTCAAGCACAACGCCTCATATTTTCACAAGTTATATTAGCAGTAGCAATACAAGAGAAAGGGGGTAGTTTCATTTGCAAATTCTTTGATACATATAGTTATATTAGCAATCAAATCATTTTTTTATTGCAATGTCTATATACGAGTATTACAATATTTAAACCATGGACGAGCCGTCCTGCTAATTCAGAACGATACTTAATATGTCAGGGATTTAAAGGTATATCTGCGCGTAATATTGCAATTCTACGACACACTTTAACAACTTGGAATAAATTACCAAAAGGTATTAAAATGAAATCATTATTCGATTATATGCCACCGAAATTTATACAACAAATGAAAAATATAAATCAGGCAATACAAAACGAACAAACTAAATACATTAATGCGACAATTAATCTAATGGAAAATCCAACAAAAAATAATATACCATATACCTATACCAACCAACAACAAATTGAATTAGCCCGTATATGGTGCAAAAAATATAATGTGCCACATACATGATATGGAAAACCAATCAAATCCTTAGACCATCTGTCTGTTCTATACCTTGATTTTTAGCATTTTCTTCCCTACATCGGCGGAAATAGGATTCAATATTTTCACCATCTTTTAAGTTATAATGATTTTTATATCCATGTAAAAACGCACCCGCATCAGTGTAACCCATATATCCGTGGGTGGCTTCTGGATTATCTAACCAAATTCGATATGGATATCCATGTAATGCAAACAAAATAGAAAAGCTTTGGTCTTCATGTTCCATACAATGTTGCCCTAATTGATCGCGTAATGTAAATAAATCCCAATTCTTTTTATTAATTATTGAATCATATATTTCTAAAAAAGTTGGTACATGAATGATACTTCCCCCACACCATCCATATCCATTGATTTCAACATTTGGCTGAAATTGTCGAATAAAATCAACCGTTTTTTGACCGATTGCATTTTTTGAAACACCTGTAAAACTACCACAACTAACACCTGCCAATGGACTAGGTGGATATTTACTTATTTTATCACAACAAATTACATCCGGATGTAGATGTACTAGCCATTCAGTTTTCGCTAAATCACATGATGCTTTTAGTCGATGCCAATATTCATACATATATTCTATTTTATACCAATGCAAACAAATTTCATGTTTGCGTTCCATATGCATGCATTTGTATCTGCTAGCCATATCAGAATAATCAAATTGTTCCGCACCATCATTAATTAAAACAATTGGAGCTTCTGAATATACTTTACGAATACTCTTAAATACATGTTCCCATGCCTGAGGTTGATAACTACATAACCCAAAAAACCCAACATCCAAATCTATATATTGTTTTGGCGGATTTGGATTCTTAAAATACGTCTCATGTGTCCTTCTAATACACCTTTTCATTTCTTCATCATATTCCGCAAATGGCTTCATATTTACACGCCTAGCCAGAAATTCATCCGAATATCCACTCAAACTAGTATCCGTATTAGATATATTATATTTATCTTCCATGTATAAAGTTCTATTTGTATAAAGTCTTATATGTATAAAGTTCTAGTTGTATATGTATTCAATATAATAATTCCCGTTCTTTAAGTTGATTATATTTTTCCATTTTATTGTAATATATATAATTATATTGATAAAATTGAATTCGATAATATATTAAGGCAAAGTATAAATATATTAACAAATAATTATTTGAAAATGACAACTATTTTAAAATCAATTAAATTGCCAAAAATGGCAAACACAACATTTGAAAAGTTAAATTGCACACTAGACGCAACAACACAAGAAGCCGACATTTATACTGGATTAACAACTTTTGAATTTAAATATATTCCTAAAGATGACTCAATTGGATTTTGTATGGATATCGAAGTAGTATGCGAATCTAGTACATCAAACGAGGCAACAATAACATTCAGAAATACAAAAGAATATAATTTTAATTTTGTTGCATTTCATTCTTGGGTTAATACTAGAATGCCATTTGCCACACTAGATGAACCACTTGCATCAGACTTTACCATAACTATATTTCATGACAATAGGAAAAAACATATAAATTCCAATTACAAATGGACTGATATATCAAGTATTTTAAAGGATTTCATTAAAAATCGTAGCACACATTGTATTTTCTGTTCAAAAAACAGTGTAAATAACGTTCAAATACAGCATAATATAACTATATGCGACAATGATGATTGCAAACAACAAATTATGTCTTATTATCAAAATGATAATTACATTGAATCATATTATCAGTCCAAGAAAATCACAATCGACTTTTATATTTACTTGTTATACCAAGCACTTACATCTGCTAGAATAGATGTTATATACAAACCTAGACCGAGTTTCTTATTATCTGAAAATTTAACATTACAAGTTGTTGAAAATTTAATCGGATGTAAAGCGACGGATATTATACAAATTGTATCTAGCCACTACGAACCAGATTCGGGAGGTATGATTAAAGGGGATTCGCAATTATATAGGGATTATCCATATTTATATATGATGGTTAGACATCTTTTGAATACTTTGTCTAAATATTATGTGATTAATTCTAGTATTAAAAATAGCCTGCCAAATGAAGGAGTTGAAAATGTGTTCGAAGTGAAAAGTGAGATAGAAAAGAATGATATATTTGATGATTCAAAGAATGATTATTTATTTCATGGAAGTGGAGCTACAAATTGGTTATCCATTATATCGAATGGATTACAAGTTGGAACTATCGATAATAAATTATTTCTTAATGGCGCTGCATATGGAAAAGGTATTTATTTATCTGATAATGCAAATACTAGTTATACTTACATGAGAAGTGGAGGAAGTGCAGATAATAAATATTGTATCATGGGAGTATATCAGGTAGCTGAGAAAAGAGAAACCTATTTAAAATCGCCAAGTATTTATGTAGTGCCAAGTCCAACTGAACTTAAATTACGATATCTAGTAGTTTTTAAAGGTAGTTCTTCGCATAATACTAAAATGCTAACTGCCTTGACTTCAATGTTTGGCGCAGGTGAAATTAAAACGAATATTGATAGACGTAATATAACTACAAAACAAGTTGGTAGTCGCCGTATCATGAAAGAATTCTCGAAACTCCACTTAATGGGCTCATTATCGGAAACTGATAAAGCCAAAGCAGATGATGATTTAGGTGTTATATTTACTTGCGAATTAGCAGAAGAGGATAAATTAAATGTATGGAATATACACTTTTCTTCCAAAAATATTCCAGAAAATACTAAATTATACGCACAATTGGTTGAAAAAAACATTGATAATATCAAAATGGAATTTAATTTCCCACAGACTTATCCTATTGACCCACCCTTTTGTCGAATTATTTACCCACGCTTTAAATTTATGGTAATGAATATCACTAGAGGAGGGAGTTTTTGCAATACACTTCTCACAAAACAAGGGTGGAGTCCCATTCTTACCGTTGATAAAGTATTATTGCAAATCAAATCACTCATGCTAGAAGATGAAGGTCAAGGGGAACTAGACCCCGATAGTTGGAACGTACCATATAGCTTTGAAGAAGCACAAACCGCATATTCAAGAATGCTACAATCACATGGATGGCACTAGATTTAATTTACTTTATTTGACTTTGGAAATAAATATACAGATTTTATTATAATAATTAAAAATTTTATTTTTTATATATCTAGCATGTCAATAAAATCCAATATCGATAATACCAAGATTATTTACATATAATTGAAATGATGTTTAATTTATCTATAAATATTACACAAACACAAACAAAATTACATTCGAATACATATACATAAATATAAATAATAAAAATGGCAACACAAGATAACAAAATATCAAATTCAGAATTTATGTATAAATATTATGATAAATTTGATTGGAGTGCTTGTCATGCTACGCCAAGTTTAGATTTAGTCGATAAATATCCAGATAAACCATGGGATTGGAAAAGCGTGTCATATAACAGTAATTTAACTATAGAATTTATTGAAAGGCATCCAAATAAACCTTGGAATTGGGATTGGATATCCATAAATCCAAGTATTACCGCAGAAATGATTGACAAGTATCCAGATAAACCGTGGAATTGGCCCAGTATATCATTTAATAGAAATATTCCTATGGAAATGATTAACAAGTACCCAGATAAAGAGTGGTATTGGCCTAGTATATCATCTAATTCAAATATTACTATAGAAATGATTAACAAGTATCCAGATAAGCCTTGGAATTGGCAAAATATATCGTCTAATCCAAATATTACTTTTGAAATCGTTGAAAAATATCCAGATAAACCGTGGGATTGGGGCTTCTTATCAATGAATCAAAATTTAACTATGAATATGATTGAAAAATATATTGATAAGCCATGGGATTGGCGGTTTTTATTTGAAAATGGAAGAGCCATTGAAGGGGTATATATTGACATTGAATTTATTAATAAATACCCAGATAAAGATTGGGATTGGAATGTGATACTTGGTAGACTGAGTATTGGTGGATGTTTACCAGAGCCAGAATAATAAATTTATTTCATTACTATATTTCACTAATTGACATCTTTATGATGACATTATAATAGTATTTACTAAAATAAAAAAATTTATTTTTTATGTATCTAGCATGTCAATAAAATCCAAAAAAACACAATATCAATAATATGAAAACTTTGCTAACCGATGAATTAGATAATTTAGGAATTATTCATAAACTATGACGGCTAATGAACCTTGGGATTGGGACCTGATATCATTGAATCCAAATTTGGCTATTGATTTTATTAACAGATTTAAGCATGAAGATTTGGATTGGAATGAATTATCGCATAATTCAAATTTAATTATAGAATTAATAAACGAATATTCAGATGAACCATTAGATTGGGATTATATGTCGCGTGATCCAAATATTACAAATGATATTATTCAAGAAAATTTAGATAAACCTTGGGATTGGAAATTTCTATATCAAAACTTACAAAATAAATGCGAATGTATATCGGATTAATCGTTTATATATCTAGTTTGTATAAAAAATATAAAAAAATATTTATTTTATAATATTATATTTAATTTCAAATACAAACAATATCTGTAATGTTTTCTTCTTTAACACTTTGATATTTTTCGTAATTATCATTATAATATAATTGAATAATTTTAACTACAAATGTATCATAACTCTTATTAAGTTCTTTATTAACAACTTTGACTAACTTAGCCAATCTATTTTCGATAGATACATTAACTTTTTTATTATTATGTCTGATATTATCTGGATTATATCTAATAACTATGACCGATTTACCACCAATTCCGCCAACTATTTGATTTAATCTAGAACATTCACACGAATCATCATACTTACTATGTTGATTTTCATCTACTTCAACCAATACACAATGTTTATCTAATTCATAATAAATATCCGGACGTTTCTTCGTACAACCACCTAACATTTTACTTGAATCATGTACAAAATCTTTCTGTATTTCTTTTTTTAGATGGCGTACAACCGCCCATTCCTTTTTATTACTATTTTTTTGACATTCACCACAAACATAACCTGTATTATCATCCATATCACAATATTTACATCGTCTTTTCATTACGGATTCATAATCTTTGTCTGGACAATCTTTCAAACAATATTTTTTACCCTCCAGAATTACATCATATTCACTCATGCATTTACAACATTGTTTTTCCACAATTAAATCAATCATATCGGATGATGCACATTTCTTACAATGACTTGTCTTTTTTCCAAGTAAGCCATGAGTGGAAAGTTCAGCACATTCTTTAGTTTGGCATGTTTTATCACGTAAATTTATCATTCCTGGCAATGCATCTTTGGAACAATATTTTGGCACTTTATCAGTTGGATATCCCCAATGAACTGATGTACTATTGCATTTACAACATTGTCTAGCAGACACATTGACCATAGTGTCAGGGTTGCGGTGTTCGCTACAATATAATGGCGTTTTATTACCTTTAACATTAAATGATGCATATTTATCACAGTCTTGACATGTTTTTTTAACAACATTTTTCAGACCCTTTGCTTTACCATGTATCGCACAATAAATAGGCGATGTCTGATCTTTTGGTGCATAAGTTGCTCTTCCAGAACATCCATCTTCATTACATTTTCTATGACTTACATCAATCATTCCCTTTTCTTTGCCATGTTTTGCACAATATATTCCACTTTTCTCTGTTGGAATATTATAAGTTGGATGCTTAATATCGCATCCTGTCATGCAACATATTTTAGAAAAAACATCAATCATTTTTCCTGTTTCTTTTTTAGAACATTCTTTGCAATATAATGCTTTAGTCTCTCCTTTTTTATTATATGAAGGCAATGTTTCCTTACAACTTATACATTTTTTATGAGCAACATCTACCATTCCACCAATTTTTAGCGCACATTCCTTACAATAAAGCCTTTTTGTTTGTCCCGGTTTATTATATAATGGATGTTTCATACAATTATCTGTTATACATCTTGGATTTTCTAAATCTATTACAATTTTACCAGATTTAAGCATATATTCATCCGCATGTTTTTTGCAATATGATGCCTTTACATCTGTGGGTGGTCCATATGTTGCAGTTGTATCACAGTTTTTACATTTATTTTTTCCAAGTTCTTCCATACCAGGAAGCTGACAACTAGCGCAATGGGTTCTTTTTGCCGATCCAATAAGTCCATATGTTGCTTGTATTTTATTGCATGCTTCACATTTTTTATGATTAACATCATATTTATCTTTTGGACCATGCCCTTCACAACCACAATATAATGCCCCTTTTTTACCAGGAATAGCAAAATTTGCTCTACTTATACAATCTCCAAACGTACATAATTTACCATTGAATCCAGACAAATTCTTTGCGACTTTACTATGGTCTTTACAAAATAACTTTTTACCGTTACTTGCCTTGAATCCATACTTACGTTCTTTATTCATACAATTTGTAAATAAACATTTTTGCGATATTTCTTTGTGTTTAGTTGGATTACTACATTTTTTACAGTATAATGCATCAATTTCAGAGGGTATATTATATTTTGCAATGGAAATACATCCTGTAGTAATACACGATTTTGATACGACATTTATCATACCTGAGGTTTTGCATTTTAAGCATAATATTGGTTTGTTCTCTACTGGAAAATTGAAATATGCAATTTCGTTGCAATTTTGAGTTTCACATACACTTGACATAGTTGATTTGATTTTTTATTGATTGATTTGATTTGATTTGATTTGATTTATGAATTATTAATATAATATAATCAAAAACTTTAAATGTTAAAAAATCAATTTTATAGGACTAATATGTTAATTTTTATCACATATTCCAACACTATGTAAATTAATATTTCCATTTTTACCAACTTTTAAATACCTAAATATATCAATTACAATAGAATCATCTGGAAATACATATTCCTTAAATTCGTTATGTTGTGTTGCAATTAAATATATTCCTTTCTCTGTTAATGGTGGTTCCCCATCTGAAACATATGGGTCGTAATGTTCTGTAATATCAATATCCTTTTCTGATAGCATATTTGCAATTAAAACTGCCCCACTTCCAGCACATATACGTGTATGCGGTTTAAACGCTTTACCAAATATATAAACTGGGAGTTCTGGGTGTTTATTATGATATTCCTCGACTAATATTGCTAAATATTCTGTTTGTTTTTCTCGACATGTCATAATGGAGGTAAAAAAATCGAAATTCACATTGATTTTTCGGCTTAGATGTGATAAAGCTATGTTATCACGAGGGTGGCAACTCCCAGAATCTGGTCCGCCTCCACGTAGGTAATTCGTACTAATAATCCTGCGTGTGCCAAGGAAAAGGCCTTCCATGACTTTGTCGCAATCTGTATTTGGTAATTTATCGCACATTTCCATGATATTATTTGCGAGACAGATTTTAGTGGTTATGAATGTATTGTATGATACTTTAATCATTTCTGCGTTTTCTAGGTTGGTTCTGTATACTTGTGAATTTGATATTGTTTTATAGAATTCGATAACATGATCGGTTGCTTCATCTGATACGCAACCTAGTAGTATAAATTCAGGTTCAAGGAAATCTCTGACAACTGTCCCCATTGCTATAAAATATGGATTATAACAGAGATTTACATGACTAGATAATACTGGAAAGATACATCGGCGGATTGTACCTGGAAGAACTGTTGAAATGATTATAACTGTCCTGTCCAAATTAAGCCTATCCAGCGTTTCAGAAATATTCTTCATACAATCGACCAGCCAAGTATAGTCAAAATCTACTCTTTCCTCTGGCAATCGGGTGCATCCTTCAAACCTTGGATTATGCGGGGTTTGAACTGCTACGAATACTATATCGCTATTTACTAGAACATTTTCGAGACTAGGCGTAAATGAAATATTATTTTGCGTCTCTGGATTAATGTCAAATAATTCTGAATAATTTGAATTCAACGAATTGCCATCTAGTCCAGCCTCAACCGTGTCTAATTCAGTAGTAAAACGCTGTGGATTGACATCATATCCAATTACCTGATGACCTTTATACGCAATTGTAATTGCTACAGGCAATCCCAGCTTTCCTAGTCCAACAAATCCAACTTTCATATTAGTATTTATTATGATAATTTAATATAAAATTTATTATATTTTGTTTAACTTAATATAATTTTAAATTTATTTGGAAAAAACGTAAATAATAATAAAAAGCATCAGAATCAGAATCAGAATCAGAATCAGTTATTTCATTGATGCTATAATGGATAACCAAAATGATTTTGCATCTTCATCATGATAATGTAAGCCTAACTCTTTAGCACATTGCTCTGTAATAGGCCATTTATTATCAGGTCTGTTATATGAACTATCTGGCATACCATGATAATTTTCAGTAAATTTCTCTTCATTTAGTCTACCATTGATATTGAGTAATTCTAATATTTTGTTTGCACAATATATTAAAATATATTTTGTCGGATGGTCTTTAGTTAAAAACAGTCTTCTAGTAGTATGATTTTCTTCAATATAATCTACTACTTTAATTGTTGTTGCCAATTCGTTTTCCCGTAATTTATCCATAGTAAATTTGAAATTATCTCGGTATTTGAAATCTATTTTATCATCTTGGTATATTGCATATATTTTATATTTTTCATGATTTTGGAATAAATTGTCAAGCACATCACGATTTGTCATTTTACACCCTGACAATCCTGGATGAAATTCATCACCTTCACTAACATGATGAAAAAACGGCCAATATGCCGAATTATATATATATGGAAATGATATTAACTGACAGTCTGGTTTAAGGTATTGCATTAAGCCATTTGGTGTCTCAGTTGATAATTCACCATGTTTATCCTTTAAAGGTTGGTAAATGAATACATCACATTCCATTAGTTTATTTACATATGGTTGTTTATCATATGTTTTTAATAATATCCAATTTTTAATCCAATCAACTGAATATTTTTGTGTAAATTCTGGTATATTTCTTAAATATTTTACTATCGCATCACCCTGACAATTCGTGCAAACTAATATTTTTTTCATATTGTATATTGTATATTGTTATTGTATTATAATATTATGTATTCTGATGAATTCCGCGTTATATTGTAAATAATAAATGTCGTGTAATGTGATAATATTTTTTATTGTAATATTATAATTACCAAATAGTTTGTATAATGGGAAATCAGCCAAGTAATACAAATCAACCTAGACAGCCAGATGCAATGTCAGAATTACAACAGCAGATTTTACAAAATCAAGTTGAAATACAGCGTATTCAAATCGAAAACATGAGGAAACATAATGCAACTGCTTTTAATCATCCAATATTATCCAATCCGAATTTACATCAGGACATTGCACAAAATCCTCAAATGAAAGCCCAATTTCTGAGATTTATTTTATCTGAATTTAAAGGTCAAATGACTAATCCGCAAATTACTAGGATTAATCAAATGCTTATGAAATTACCCGTCCAAAGAAACAATATGTCTATGCCTTTGATGCCACAGCCAGTTAAACCACAAATTACTCAAGAACAAAATAAAATATCAATATTGCAAAATAATAGAGCAGGCATTATGAGCCGTAGTTATGAGACAGATACAGAAAAAGAGAAAAGAGAATTTGAATTGGAACAACAAAAGCAAAAAGATGCGTTTATCATAGCACAAGAACAGAGGAAAAGAGAATATACTGCAAAATTAGCACAATTGAAAAACCAAAATATTGATGCAATGAAACTATTTGGTTTGCAAAAAGGGTTTGATTTACGTGAATTGAAATCTGCATATAATAGATTGGCCTTAAAAACACATCCAAATCAAAGGGCTGGAAGTCAGGAAAAATTCGAACTAGTCACGAAATGTTATTTTATGTTGATCGAAGATTTGAAAAAACAGGAACAGGATAAACAATATATGGATTTGAGAAAAGGCTCGCATGAATATATTGAAAAACAAGTTGATGAAACAAAACGTTTTAAAGGCACAATTGGCAAAGATGACTTTAACATTAACAAATTTAATAATATTTTTGAAGAAAATAAAATATATGATCCCACGGAAGAAGGATATGAAGACTGGTTTAGAAATGATGGCAACAAATCCACTGATACACCTAAAATATTTTCTGATAAATTTAATATAAATGTGTTTAATAATACTTTCCATGAACACGCGGTTAAAAATGAATCGCGCCAAGTTGTAGAATTTAAGGAACCGCAGGCAATCGTATCGGCCGAAGGAATGTCATTTACTGAACTTGGAGGAGTCCATAGTGGAGATTTTGGTAAAAATAATCAATATTGTGATTTAAAACAAGCATATACATCACACAATACATTTGTCGATTCGACTATAAAACCCCGAAAAAGCTATAAAAATATACAAGAATATGAAATGGAAAGGTCAAATATTACCCATGAGATGACACCAGAGCAACACGAAGAATACCAAGAACGTCAAAAAATGGAAGAATACGCGGAACAAGATAGACTTGAACGGCTACGAAGACATGATAATATGACAGCAGAACAATATTCTAAAATTCATAAAGCACTAGTTGGGTATTCCGCACAACCAGATTTGAAACGCTAGATACATTTTACAATTTTATCATATTGTTTTGGATATATTGTTTTGGATATATTGTTTTGGATATATTGTTTTGGATATATTATCAAATATAAAGTTAATATATACATAATATAAAATGGTGTGTAATTTGTCTGTACCGTATCAGCTAAGAACTGGATGTTTTACGACTCATATAATTTATCCAATTGTGATTCCAACAATAATGTTTTTGATGATTTATTTCTCTTTTTATCTTGGTAAAGATCAGTATAATGGAGAAATAAGTGAATTCTTGGCTAATAAAAATTATGATAATTATATGAATTTTCGGAAAAGTGAAAAAAACTCTTATATAACATTGTTATGTATGTCAATAATTGAAGTTGTATTAATTTCTATTATGCTAACGCTGCTATTTTTGTATGTATTAAATATTAGTGCATTTATAGAACGTGTTTATAAACAGCTTGTGTTTTGTATAGTTGTATTATCTATTATAAGAATGCTTGTGGGGTTAATAGTACCATCAATTAATGTCAGTCTTATTGAACGCGTTTATCTTAATTATTCAGAAGAATTCCCGATGCAATTTATGTTTGGAGCAGTTGGACTTATCGCCATGTTATTTATCTATATCACAATGAATGTATTCAATAGTTCAAATGGAACAAAGGATATTCATATATCAAATTGGTATATTGTGTCGGTCGTATTAATTCTAGTTTGGAGGTTTGCTAGAAGCATTTACAATATAGTAGAAAGTGCAGAATTTATTGAAGTCGCGAACTCAGATAATGCAACATTTGCCAAATACCTACAAAAAAATAATGACAAATGGTATAGAATATTCCAATTGAAGGATATATATGATATAATATATACAAATGTTATTGACACATTACAAAAGGCACAAAATGTATAATAGGATTTTATAATTTAAGAGAATGTCTGATTATTTTATCAATATGATGTAATCAAGATGTCTTATAATTTTACAAATACAAATACAAATACAAATACAAGTAGTTCTGTCAACCAATCTAAAACTGATTCTGTTATTATTGATGTCACATTCGGAAAAATAATGGAGGATATTGGTAATACTTGGAAAAAACTACATGAAAGGCAAAATACAATTAACCAAGATATCCAACATCTTGAAAGAATGTTTAACATGTATACGACAAATCCCATATTTTACCAAGCAAAGGAAGTGTTAGAAACCGAAAAAACCGCGAATAGGCAAAAATTGCAAACGCTAGAAGAACAAGTTTACATTGTTAAACGAAATTATGGAAGTATTGGGAATATTTAACATAATTTATATCTAAAATTGATTTTATATTTTTTAAATTAAATATTATAACAATATTATAGCAATAATAATCATAATAATAACTGTATCGCATTATTAATTAAATACAATGACAAATCAAGATTTTAACCAACTAGTAGAGACTTTTAAAGGGACTCAATCGCCGACATATACTTATTCTCAATCCCAATGTAAATTAGGGGGCGATTTATCAAATATTGACTTCTCTAAAAATATATTAGTATTGCCAGAAGATATTAAGGATAAATTAAATAGTGAATTACTTATTCAGGGAATGTGTCAAGTTTCATTAGATTTGAGTAATACATTTGATAATTATAATAAATTGTTAATGATATATAACTGCACTTCTCGGTATATGGAATTAAAAAATAATATATCTGGGTATAACGAATTTAAAAAATATCTAAGTTATACAAATTTTACTAAAACTACATATGATTTCTTTGTTAATATGGATAAATTTACTGAATGGGATTTGCAAGATGATGTATATAATTACATGACACCAAATACTAAACTATTAATGGATACAATATCAAATTTATTAGATAAGATATATACATTGCTAGAAGAAGGATTTGAAGACAGCGAATTTATATTTCTTAAAACAATGGATGATTTGAGTAGTATGGAATTGGATGGTTTGATGCTATATATTCACAATATTACTGTGGGTTTAACATATATAATTTTAGCATATCCAACTGATGTTGATGAAGATGATGATGGTGATGATACCATGCAAAACGTAGAAGGATAAAGCAATAATTGTAGTATGATGTGATATATTATTATAAATTTTACAAAATATTTTTTATCATTTTTATCATTTTTATCATTTTTATCAAAATAGAGGTATATATATGCGTATATATATTATTTTTAGCAAAAAATTGAAATATTATCTTACAATAATAAAGTGCACTTTTTAATTTAACAAAACATGACATATATTTTAAGATAGACCAAAATATATGGGTTTGCACAATTTAATTAACAATTTGATTGATTCTAGGAAGGATTATGGTAATGAAAAACATAAGCATATTAGTGCTGTAATCAAGGGGACTGCAAACAAACCAAGTGTTTTATCAACTGGATATAATCATTCAGTTAAAAATGGGGTTGGTCCAATTCACGCAGAAATGGATGCTTTAAGGAAATATAGTGGAGTTAAGCATAATAATAAAAAGGGTAATGGTGGAAAAGTATCAATTGTTGTTGCTAGGACAAATGGAGGCAATTCTCGACCGTGTATGCAATGTATTCTGGTTATGGCTACATTGTTTTATGCTAGAGTAAAAAATGTATATTACACTACAGATGACGGAATTCAAAAGGAGACGTTGGGCTCTCTAAAAAATAATTGCACAGCGCATATTAGTTTGAATAATAGGAGGCGTTTAAAGATTGGTGTAGAAGATGAAGAAGAGGACGAAAGCGCTTTAGAGGGGAAACGCCGGAGTTTGAAAATGGATTTCATCTTTGCACCAAATAGATTAGAACCATCAAATATCAAAGTGCATTAGTATTGTATAGTATTGTATAGTATTGTATAGTGGTTGTTATAGTGTTGTATAGAAATATATTATAATAATAAAAAAATTTTTTTTTTTTTTTTTTTTTTTTTTTTTTTTTTTAATAAAATTGTTTTTTTTGCTCTTCTAATTTTTTTTTTTTATTTTTTTTTAAAAAAACATTTAATTTTTTTCGAACAATTGGATGAACTATACTAGAAATTTTTTTTAAGTTATTTTTATCAGCTATGATCGATCGAATTAATTCCTCCTTTTTAATTGGAAAACTAGAAAAATGATTGGGGATTTTTTTTTTTATTTTT
>Ga0129324_10001435_pt1 | contig 15320 bp, 10 predicted proteins | sample CPBDNA_7_FD_96879 | JGI IMG/M metagenome (GOLD analysis project Ga0129324, IMG submission 96879) | Freshwater to marine salinity gradient microbial communities from Chesapeake Bay, USA - CPBay_Spr_15_0.2_DNA | ecosystem: Environmental > Aquatic > Marine > Coastal | place: USA: Chesapeake Bay... | reverse complement strand
TATATTTTTCTATTTTTATCTTTATATTTTTCTATTTTTATCTTTATATTTTTCTATTTTTATCTTTATATTTTTCTATTTTTATCTTTATATTTTTCTATATATCTAATAGTATAGATAATAAATAAAAAATAATTTAGAATGAATAATGCACAACAATTAAATATAACAACATTATTAGACAATAACAATAATGTTAATATTAATATTAATTATACAGATGATAATGTTATGGTAATTAATAATATGTTTAATAATAATGTATCAAATAAATATCAAATTAAGAAATATTTAGGACAAGGTATTCAAGGTAGTTTATATATAGCTTTAGATAAAAATAATAATAAATATATATGTAAAAAAATTAATTTAAACTCTACTATAAATCCAAATCAAGAAAAACAATTAAATTTTGAATTAAATTTATTAAAATACTTATCGTCAAATAAAGTAACAAGAGAATATATTAATCCTTGTTTAGAACATAAAATTGTAGATAATCAAATATTTACAATATTTCCTATTTTTAATGGGTTTAGTTTAAATCATATTAAACAATATTTATTAAAAATGAACCATAAACATTATTATAAAATATTATTTCATCTTATTAAAGTAATTTTACACGGGCTTGCAAAAATACATCAACATAATGTAGCACATCAAAATATAAATGGTAATTCAATTTTAGTATCAACATATGGTGATAGTATAGCTAATTTAGATAGAATATATAGTTTAGATAATAATATAGATGAAATTAAAATAAAATTTACCGATTTTGGTCTTGGTTGTGGTGTAAATAATAGTTATATAAATGATGTATTTTATGATATAAATAGTTGTAATACTACTACACTACCTAATAAAATTCCTATTAAAATTACAAATAGTATTATAAAAAAATTATCAAAATCATATTATTTATCTATGTCACAAAACAAAGATATTATGTTATTATGCACTATATTTATTCAATTACTCTTATTTTTTGAACCTATAAAACTTAATGTTTCACAAGCTTATAATGATAATGAAAATGAAATAATTAAAATACAACTTAAGAAAATAATTACAGAAAAATTTTTATCAAAAATAGAAAAATATAGAAAAAATAAATATAAAGTAGATGATGTTGAATTACTATTTTTAAATACTACTAATGAAACTAAAAGAGATATATTAGAATATTTAAATATATTTAATGATTATGTATTATGTGAAGATAAAGATAGACAATCTTGTCAATATATTCTGGATAAACTAATTATATATGAAAAATATAAAAATGAAGTATTTTAATGTTTTTGTGGCTAAACACATAAACAATATTTATCAACATCTATCTTTTTTGACTTTAAAAATGTAAAAGTATTATTATCATTTTTATGTATTAAATGATACATACATAATATTTTATCAATATTATCATTATTCATTCTCGTATGAATAATAAATATAACTTGTTTTAAAATTTCTTCATATAAATTAATTTTAAAATTATCTTTACTTTTATAATAAATATTTATTTTATTATATTGTTTTGTATTAATTATATTAAGTATAGTTTTAATACTTTCAATTCTTGTTTTATTTGATATGTTATAATGAGACGCAGTCATAAATTTTGGTAAATTATTTAATGTTTTATGTTTTTGAGTATTACTTGTATAGTTTTCCTGTAACCATTTTATATATGTATCTGATTGATGTATATCACGTATGAGTTTCATGACATCTGTAATAAGTTCATATTTATTATAAACTTCATATTTAGCAGATTCTTCTCGTATAGATTGTGTCTGCTCTATTACTTTAGATGTTTGAATACGATTACCTTTTTTAACACCTGGTAAATCTCCATATAGTTTAATAGGTCTATATACTTTAACTTCATCGTCAGTTAATGTTTGTTCTTGTTTAATCACTGTTTGTTCTTGTTTAATCACTGTTTGTTCTTGTTTATTTATAGTGATATCATCTTCAGTAATTAAACTACATTGCATAAGCATATATTTTATTGTTTCAATATCTTTTTGTCTTAAATTTAAAAATGCTTCTTCTGCTTCTGCTAAATCATCCCAACTAATTTCTGTATCAATTTTGTTTGCTTCTTCAATCCAATGTGTTTGAATTTTTTCTATTTCTTTTTGAATATGACTTTTATTATTTTGTAAAAGTATAGTTTCAAGTGTTTTTAAATCTTCTTCCATTTTATATGTTAATGATAATGATAATGTATCTGTATTCTGCTCCTGGGTCTTGTGTCCTGGGTCCTGGGTTCTGGTTCTATATCTATATCTGTATCTGTATCTGTTAATGCTTTTGGTTACACACTATAATTAATTCAATTTTTATATTTAATTAAATAAAATATCTAATATTTATTGTGTATCCAGATACAAATATTCATAAATTCTTTTACTAATAACATTACCAATACGTCTTTTTTGTTTTTCAGTTTCTGTAAGTATAATTTCAGAAAGGATTTTAATACTTTCTTCTTCATTAGAACAATTATCATATGCTTGCAATAAATGTCTTATTGTAGGATAATGTTCATTAATTTTAATAGCAATTGTTGTGCTAATACCTGGAATATTAGTTAATGCCATTTGATTCCATACTTTAGGTGTAAGATTTTCTTTTTTACATTTTTTAATAGATTGTAAATATAAATTATTTGTTTCTTGTATTGGTATTGTTAGTGTTTGTATATCTTGTATTTCTAAAGTATTAGTATCTTCTTTAGTTTGTAAATTTATTTCTGGAGATTGAGTTATATTAATAGATGTATCCAGAATAGTATTAGTAATTATAGTATTATTTATAGTATTTAGTTCTGGAGTAGGTAAAGTTATAGTAGATGTATTAATAATATTATTAGTATTAGTATTAGTATTAGTATTAGTAGTGTTAGTAGTATTTTTTTTAATTTCCTTACAACTAAAAAAATCATTAATATCTTTATTCATTCTTTCATGAATTCTTATAATAATATCTAAAGTTTCATTTAAATTATTAGTTCTAAGTAATGGTATATTATCTCTAAAAAGTGAACTTACCATACTACCATAAAATAATGTTTTATCATTTGGTAAACGTAAATCATTAATAACTCCTTCTATAAGATAACAAATACGTGTATTTGGTTGTGATAAATTAGAAGATGTAATACTCTTAGCAACCTCAGCTTGTAACCTAAGTTTTTGTTCTTTATAACGTCCATCTTTAATACTTGCTATCATATCAGTCATACATTTACGTTCAATAATTAATGATTTTTCAGGATATTTTGAAGATGAAATAATAATATCACCAATTTGTAAATTTTTAATTTCATAGGGTATAGTTATAGATGATGTTTTTTTAATTAACTCTATTAATTTACCTTCACGTGTATCTATTATAAGCATTCTAATATAGTTATAATTATAGTTAGTTCTGGATATACTAATAATTAGAGTGATTTATGTTTATATTATTATTTTAAGTATTTATATTTTTGGATTAAATATAGTTACATTTGTGTAATTATTTAATTATTTATAAGATAAAAACAAACTATATAAAAATAATAAAAAATAATAAAAAATAATAAAAAATAATAAAAAATAATAAAAAATAATAAAAATTATAAATGCAAACTATTTTTTTTCTAAAAGGGAGGGAGTATGAGGGAACCGTAGGTTCATTCAGTTCCTTCTATTCAACTATAACATCAGGACAAAATTCATATTCTTCATATTCTCCATCATTAGTAATAATATCATTTAATGACATTTTAATACCTACATCATCACAAAATTCACTTGTTTTAAAATAATTATCAATATCAATATTTTCTTCTTCAATAATTTCTTCTTCATTTTCATATGTATTTAGCAAATCTTCATCTAATAATACAACACTATCACCAGTTCCACAATTGGGTATTTGTCCTACCATAATATTACTGGATACACCTTTAATATTATCAAAAGAACCAAAAAGACTTGCCTCTAATAATTGGTCTGTTGTTTCTTCAAAACTTGCCTTAGCAAGGGGACCAATATTTTCTTTCTTAATACCGTGACGGCTGACTGACATAATATCACCATTTTGACACATTTTATCACAAAGCAAATCAAGATGTCGTGGACTAATATTAATACCATTGTCATTTAATACTTTATTTAATTGATATTGTATTTGAAAGCGAGCTGCTTCAATACCAAAGATAGAATACATTTCATTAGGATCTATACTAAATGTTCTGTTTGCATCAATACCTTTACGAATTAATATATCAAATAATATTTGTGTATTTAATGTTTTTGATCCATCAGTCATAATTTTATATTCTTTTTTTTCTACAAAAGAACCATTTTCTTTTACAACAATAGATGTTAAATCTTTATCATCATTAGGTATTCTTACATTTGTAATACCATCAATACCTTTTATACTAATATCATTAATTTCTTTAATTGTATATTCCATAAAAAGTATATCATCATTTGTTTTATTTGATGCAAAATTAAGTCTTATTCTAAAGACAAGTTTAGAAGAATTATCATCCATAAACATTAATGAAGAATTTGGATAATGTTCTTTTAATATAATTTGTATATCTTCCATTGTTATCTTCTTATCAATAATTTTACGTCTATTAAATTCAAGTCTAATTAGCCAAGGATTTTCAGGTATTTTTAAAGAGTGTTCATCAAGCTCACTAAATAATTTATATATTTCTAAAAATTCACGGTCTTCAGGTAAAACATTATCATAATTATTATTTGGTTCTAAATAAATAGCACTTGAATCTAAAATATCACCTATTGTTGTCATTGAAAGATTATTACCAATTTTATCAGCAGAGTATGAATTAAATCTATTATCTTCATCTAAATAGATTTCATAAGAATTATTTTTTAATGTTCGAGTATTACTAAGAATTTCAGTTAGACGAGGAACACCTTTTGTAACTGAAGACTGTGCACCAATACCAGCGTGGTGAAAAGTATTTAAAGTCATCTGTGTAGATTGTTCTCCAATACTTTGTGCTGCAATAGGTCCTACCATTTCACCACCTTCAGCTAAAGAATTTTTAAAACGTGATTTAATAGAATTTATAATATGTATAAATGCAATTTTATTAATTTTTATATCACGTATAAGTTTTTTAGGAGAAAGATTATCCCATATTAATATTTCACAAGATAAACTACGGCGGTCACCAACTCTACAATAATTAATAAGTTCTTGTAATTCTTTAATAATTTCAATAGGATGCAAATCACTTTTACTTATATCTTCAAGTTTAAATGTTTTAATTGTATTTAAAATTAATCTTTTAAAATTAACTGGATAATAGATTTCAATTTCATCAATTTTATTAAATTTTGTATATATATTATGAAAATCAGTAATAATAGTTTCAATATTTTTATTATATTCTATAATAATTTGTTTCCAATTTTCAATCTTTTTCATTTTTGAAAGTTCACTTTTGATAACATATTCAAATTTTTCATTAACATCAATATAATAATGAGTATTTAATTTAGTAATATCAATCTTTATAAAATTTGTTTTTTGTTTTTCTAAATCAACACTATTAAAACCATCATAACCATAACAAAATTGAACTATATCATTATTACTCGATCTAACTGTGAAATCGTGTGCTACTTTCAAATCTTCCATAGATTTTACAAGTCGTCTTTGAAGATATCCAGAATTAGCAGTTTTAACAGCAGTATCAATAACACCTTCTCTACCAGCCATAGCGTGGAAAAAGTATTCTTGTGGATTTAAACCGTTCATAAAATTGCTACTAATAAAACCACGACTTTCAATACCATCTTCAAAACGTGGATAATGGGGTAACGAACGATTACTAAAACCTAATGGAACTCTTTGTTGGTCAATTGTTTGTTGACCAAGAAGACACATCATTTGTTGTATATTCATTTCTTTACCTTTAGAACCACTTGTAACAATATAATTAATACGATTTGTTAAAGGCATTTTTTTTATAATTTGATTTGTAATATTATCAACAGTTTTAGTATTTATTGCTGCAATTTTACCATCATATAATAAATCTAAATTTTCAGTAAGGTCCGCAAGAATATTTAAATGAACTTTTTTGGTTAATTCTATAACATCTTTTTTTCCTTTTAAAATAAATTCTTCACTACGTTTTTTAATATCTTTATGAACTATTAAATCACTAATACCAACACTAAAACCACTTCTAATTAAATAACGTGATACAATCTTTTGTAAGTCATTTAAATAACGTGTTGCTTCCTTTGATCCATAATCATTAACAATATAATGTAATATATTAGAACAAGCACTTTTTTCAATTTGACCTTGTTTTAATATGCCATTTTCAATAATTATATTTTTTAATTTTTTTTTAGATAAATCTTGAGTATATGTAATGGGTGGTAAAATAATAGAATATAACTGTTTACCTGTCCATTTTACAAGTTTACCATCATTAAATTCAGGTTCTGGAATAATGCCACTAAATTTTTCAATAGATACTAATAAATTCATCATTTCTTGATGTGTAAAATAAACATTATCATCAGTTAATTTGAATAAACCTAATAAATTATCCTGTGCAGGACCAATAATAGGAGAATTTGAACTGGGACTAATAATATTCTTTGATACAGCAGCAAGATATTGTAATTCAACCGCTGTTTGCAGACTTTGAGGAACGTGCATATTCATTTCATCACCATCAAAATCGGCATTATAAGGTTTGCATACATCTACATTTAATCTAAATGTATTACCTTCCATAACACGGACTTTATGTGCCATCATACTCATTTTATGTAATGATGGCTGGCGATTAAATAATACAATATCACCATTTATTAAATGTCTATTAACTGTATCACCAAACTCAAGTATTATAGTGCTTGTATCTTTATTATCAAGAATTTCGTATTTACGTCCATCTTTTATTTTTTTAATACTTTTTGCACCAGGATAAATTTTATTACCATTTCTAACATATTGATAAAGTTTATTAATATTAATTTTATTAACTACTTCTGGAAATGTTAAATTCATAGCAATTTTATAAGGAACACCTAATTCTTCAATTGCTAAATTAGCATCTGCTGAAATAACACTACGAGCACTAAAATCAACACGCTTACCCATAAGATTATTTCTAATACGACCTTCTTTACCAACAAGACGTTGTTTTAATGTTTTCATTGGACGTCCACCACGAGTTAAAGCTTGGGGAATACCTTTAATATCATTATTAAATAAAGTAATAACATGATGTTGTATTTGAGAATTATAACTTTTAATAGTATCTAAAGATATAACTGAATTCTTTGCTAATTTATCTTTTAACATTTTAGTCCATTTAATAATTTCATAATATTTATTAGTTAAATCATCTTCACTACGTTGACTGTTATATTGACGAACACTTGGACGAACACTTGGCGGCACAACAGGTAGTATTGTAATTATAAGCCAAGCAGGCATACACCACTTAGGACTAAAACCTAAAACAATAGCATCATCTTCTGTAATACGTTTAAAAATTGACAATACAATTTCAGCATTTAATTTTTGTGAAATATTAATAGGAACATCTTCATTATCATCTTTCCATTCTGCAATAATTTCATAATCACTTCTAAAATTATTACTATTATATTTAGTAGGTTGAATTGCTCCACACCCTCCATTATCATATAAAGTTTCATTTTTTTTATTTATATCACCGCATATTTTTGCTTTTTGTTGAACAAGTTTAAATATTTTTTCAAAACGTTCTTTATTATTACCTTTTGTTAATGCTATAATATTTTTAATAATTTTATCATTTTTATTTAAAAGTAATCTATTACATTTAATACAAATACATCTTAAAATTTTAACAATATCTGTTTCAAATTGTAAATTAAATACAGGTTTAGGTAATTCAATATGACCAAAATGTCCAGGACAAGTAATATAATTTTGTTCACAAGTTTTACAGTCAACGTGTGGTTCAATAGGTCCCATACGTAAGTCAAAAAGTCCATTAATTTTAGGTTCTCCATTACTATCATATAATGTTTCACAAGTAATATGAACTACTGATTTACTTCTAACCACTTCTGGACTATATATACCAAATTGTATACCATTTACAAATCCTGTTTCAAAATTATCATCATCAATATTTGTCATTGTTAAAGTATAGTTTTATTTTTTAATTATATTTTTATTTTATATTTTTATGTTATAGTTTTATTTTATACTTTAATTTATAATAATCTAATTTAGTTTATTATTAAATAATATGGATATTTTTTAAATTAAACTTTATATTATTATTTATAATAAATTAATAATATTAAAATCAATTTTTATAAATATAAACTTTATTATAATTTATACTTAATATATGTATATTATAATAAAATTTATATTTATAAAAATATAAAGTAAAAATATACACTAAAAATATAAACTAAAAATATAAACTAAAAATATAAACTAAAAATATAAACTAAAAATAAGTATTAAATACCTGGGTATTCAATAGGTTCTGTAAGGTTACCAGCTCTATGACCAAACATTTTTAATTGTTCTTGACTATAACAAACACAACCCATATCACTTGACATATTAGAATTTCCACAGCACTCTGGAGATACAACATTATGTGCAAAAGTAAAAAGATGTTTAGCACTATTAGGTTGTCCGTCAATACTAGGATACATTTCATTACCAAGAGGTTGTGATAAACTAATACCATCTCCGACAGGACTAAATATAGTTACAGGATTAACAAGCGGTTTAGTAACTATTTTTGATTTTAGTTTAATACCATCATATGTTCCGGTAGATCCAATTTGGTTATTAATATTACTATAATTAAAACCACCACAACCACCACCACTTCCATTATTTAATTTATAATCAAGAGGTGCATAACCGCTGTATCCAGAAAAATATTCTCTATTATTTATTTGTAAATAACATAAAAATAATATAAGTAGTATCATACATACTACAATACGAAGTCTACTTGTAGATGATTTTAAAGAGCCTGCATAAATACATCCAAGTATAACTAAAATAATAAGAGGTAAAATACAAAACATTTTTATTTTATTTGATTTTATAATAATTATTATGTTAATTTATAATTTATTTATAATATATATTATTATTTAATAATATTTTTATTTAACAATATTATTAAATAAAAATATTATTAAATAAAAATATTATTAAATAAAAATATTATTAAATAAAAATATTATTAAATAAAAATATTATTAATTAATTTATTAATTAATTAATTTAAAAAAAATATCATATTATACTACATAGGACAAATTTAAAATATATACTATATATATTCATCTAAAATATACTAATCTAAAATGGATGAAACTTTAAAAAAAAATTGCACAAGTCTAAATGAAATATTTACATTTTGGTATCATAATCCAGATAATGTAGATTGGAGTTTAGAAAGTTATATAGAATTATTAGAGTTTTCAACTATTGAAGAATTTTGGGTTTTAGATAAATTTGTCCGAAAAGATATGATAGAAAATGGTATGTTTTTTATAATGAAAAAAACAGTTAAACCCATTTGGGAATGTTCAACAAATATAAATGGAGGTTGTATTAGTTGGAAAGTAGATAGAAAAAATTCATATAAATCTTGGATTGATTGCGTAGGTCATTTTATTATGAATGATTTTGGTAAATTTACTCACCTAATAAATGGCGTTAGTATTAGTCCTAAAAAAAATGCAAGTATTATTAAACTTTGGTTTAAAACAGAAGTTAATATTGATGATATGAATATACCTAAAACATTCCGTTTAGTTGATGATAAAATAATTTATAAATCACACGTTCAAAATATTGATAAAGATAAAACTAAAAGATTAGGTTTATCTAATAAATATTAAATATTAAATAATATATTTTATTATTTTTAATTAATTTTATTTATATATTTAAATATTTAATTATTTTTTATTTTTTTTTATCTTCTAATAAAATAATAAACATAAACATAATAATAAATAGTTTTATATTATGGATGGTATTAATGTTTTAATAACACTCACATTTTTGTTAATTATTTCATTTATTGGTCTTTTAAGAGCAGAAACATTATTTGGTGTATTTTGGGTATTTATGTTACTTACATTTGTATCTTATATGACAATTTATTTATTTAATGCAAATTAAATAATAATATACAATAATTTATATAATGTATATTATTTTATAATATAAAAAAATTAAATTAAAAAATAGAATAAATTATAATATAAAAAAAAACTTAAATTATAAAATAAAAGAAATTATATATTAACTTTAATTTAATATTAATAATGACAGAACCAACACCAACACCAACACCAACACCAACACCAACACCAACACCAACACAAACAACTACTGAAACAACAGTTGATAATTTAACACAACAAATAATAACTCCTCCACAAAATGATTTTTCTAAATATTTATTTCATCTTTGGACATCAAAAACACCGCCTATTAAATATCTTACAGAACTTCTTAAAGATTTATTAACAGAAGGTAATTTAGAATGTAGTGCTGATGGTATTAAATTATTATCTATTGATCCAGGACGCACAGTATTAATTCATTTAAAATTAGATAAATCAAGTTTTGAAGATTTTAAATGCGAACAACCAATTGTATTAGGTATTAATTTAGAACATTTTTTTAAAATTATAAAAAATATGGAAAATTCTGATACATTAAGACTTTTTGTTGAAAAAGATAATGTTAATCGGTTAGGTATTGAACGTTATAATAAAGAAGAAAATATTAATAATACAATTTTTCAAAGCTTAATTGATATACCAGTTCAGCGCCGTGATATTCCATCTCCCAGTTTTAAAAGTGTCATTGTAATGTCAAGTGCTCGCTTTCAAAAAATTTGTCGCGAGATTAGTCAATTTAGTGAAAAGATTGAAATTACGTGTGTAGGTAATCAATTAATTTTTAAGGGTTGTAATGAAAGCGCTTCACAAGAGATTAGAATTAAACCAAGTGCAAATGGTATGACCTTTGAACAAAATAGCCCTGATGAAATAGTTCAAGGTGTATTTAAATTAAAACATTTAGTTCAATTTAGTAAATGTTCTAATTTGTCATCAAATATTCGTATTCTTATACGTAATGATTATCCAATTGTATTACATTGTGATATTGCTGGTTTAGGTTTTGTTAGATTATGTTTAGCACCTAATTCCGAAGAAGACTAAGTGCAGCTTTTAGAAAAAGCCGCGCCAAAAGCAGCTTTTACCAAAAGCCGCGCCAAAACGCAAGGTGGGATTTATCCCACCAGTATTAGTAAATTATACTTAGTATTATATTTTTTTGTTTTTTTAGTAAAAATATTTGCAATATATTTTAGTTAAGTTTTTTCTAATTCTGAGAGGCTTAAGCCTCTCTAGCTTTTAGTTAAGTTTTTTCTAAAAACTTACTTAGAGATTTATACTTATAAAATAAAATACTAAACCAAATAATATTGATTGTATAAAGTTTTTATCTACAAGAGGATATTTATCTAAACATTGTAGCATTTTATGAAGTAGATTAGAATTCATTATATAGAATAACATTGAAAATAATAAGGCTTTTAATGCTACATCTTTAACAATAAAATTAAATGATGGGTTAATATCATTTTGATAGTTTAAGTTTGGATTGGTTAGTTCTTGTTGAGACATTTATTTTTACCTTTTTAATTTTTTATTTCTATTATTAGATATTATATAGATAAAAAGTAAAATTAATAATAATATAAAAATTAATAATAATATAAAAATTAATAATAATATAAAATGTAAAAAATAATAAAAATAATATTTTGATATAAAATAATTTATTTAATTTCTGTCATCACTTGTTTTATTATATCTGGAAGGTCAAAAAAATATGATAAATGTTTAGTTTCTAATATTGTTATTAAATTTAAAGTTCCTTTTGGGTCTAATGTTCCAAATTCTTTTTTAACTGTAAATTTATTGTAAATAATAAAATCAGGATTAGTTTCTGGATATTTAAAATCAAATGAATTTTTAGACATACCGCCAATCATTGTTCCTTTAATAGAACTAAATTTTACTTTATAATCTTTATCTTTACCAGAATAACAAGCTATATTAGTGCTATAACCATAATATAAAGAAGCAATAACACGTTCTATTATATCATTAGCAGTTCCATTTTTAGATAATTTAATATTTTTGTTCCTTCCTTCAAAACGTTTAAGTGTAAATAATTCCATATATTTAAATCTTCTTTTATTATTTTTATTATTTATATCTGATGCATCACCACCACTTAAATTTGATACTAAATCTAAACCTAAATCAAGTATGTCGGTATTACTTATACCATCTTTACTTTGATATCTGGATTTAGATTTTGTTTTTCTTTTATATTTATGTTTACCAGATTTACTAAGAACTCTTCCACCATTTTTAAAAGTTCTATTAGATAAATTAATATTTGAATGAATATCTTGAATATATCTCTTATTATACTTTCTGTAATCATTATTTATATTATACTTATTATAATTATTATACTTATTATACTTATTATATTTATTTTTTTTATGAGTTTTAGATTTATGTAAAAAACCACCAACTGCATTATATTGTGGTTGATTTTTAAATTGTTTAATATTAATAAATTTTTCTAACATTGAAACTCTTGTTCTAATATCTTGTGTCATAACTGTATCATATAATTCTATATGAGCTTTTTTTATTTTTGTAAGAATGTTATAATCTAAGCCATTTTGTGCAGAATATTCAAAAGAAGCATTGTTATTTATAAAAGAATTATATATTATTAATAATGATATATGGTCTCCTTCTTTTCTAATATGTTTTTTAATATTATCTTCATATGCTTTTAATTTAGTTTTATCTGTTTTATCTTCATCAGATAATTGTTTAAATATCTCACCAAAACTTGAACACGTATGTAAAATAGCACCTAAAATAATACTTGCTTCAATACAATTAAAAAAAAATCCACCAATAATCATTTTTGCAATTTTAATATCAAATGTATTAAATTCACTACATATATATCCTAATGCTGTAATATTACCAGACCCATCTATAAAGTCCATTTCTTTAATATTATTAAATCCAACTTTAACAAATGATTTATATTTTTCTAAAGGTTCTATCATATTTTGAATAAATTTTAATGATTTTGTTATATTAAATTCATTACTTGGCAATTTCATAATATTTAATAATTCTTTTGTAAAATCTTCACTAAGAATTTCTGGAACAGAAAATTCAGGAAATGTATCATATTCTTTTTTAGTATAAAGTTGTATACAAGTTCCAGGACACGTTCTACCTGTTCTTCCACATCTTTGTTTAATACTTGCTTGTGTAATATAATTTTTACCAAAAACATAACAATATTTATCAGCATCATAATGAATGGAATATGCAATACCTGTTTCAATGACATAAGTAAGAGGATCACTAAATGTAATACTACTTTCAGCCATAGGTGTAGCAATCATAATTTTTCTTCTATATCCTTTAGGAGCATCTTTAGTAGGCTTTATATTTTTTAAAACACCGGCATTTTTTGCTCTATTCATTTCATCTTCTGTTGTATTAGCAGACATAGCAATAACATAAGGTCTATTATTTTCACTATATTTACTTATATTTTTATTTATTTTTGTTTTTAATTTATTAGTTTCACTATCACTTGATACAAATGCTAAAATATCACCACCTTTATTAGATTTATCTAATTCTAACATAAGAGTGTCTATTTTTTTATAAACTGTGTCAATTATTTTATTAGCATTTTTTACTAATGGTTTATCTTGTAGTTCAAATGCGATAGGATGTGTTGTTTTTGCTTCTTTAACAGTATATATTTCATAATTATTACCTTGACCTAATTTTTTAAAATAATCTTCAAATATCTTTAAATCCATAGTAGCACTCATAAATATAATTTTAAAATCTTTACGTCTATTTAAAATATCCATTACAAGTGCAATTACAATATCAATACTTACACTTCTTTCATGAACCTCATCAATAACTATACCACCATAGTCTGCTAAATCTTCATCACCTGTAGTAATTATAGTTTTAACAGTTGCATCTGTTGTAAATAATAATTTAGTGCTTTTATCGGAATATTCTTTACTTCCTCCGTGTTTATAACTTATAAATTTATTACCTGTGGGATATCTATTTTCTTGACCTTTTTCTATTGCTGGATTAGTTATATATTCACCATTCTCTCCAACGTGAAATAAAGGAACATCAAAACATAATGCTGCAAATTCACCTGCAGCCGAAGTTGTTTGTTTTCTTGGTGTTGTAACTATAATTTTTTTTTCATAACCATAATAATGATATAATAAACGCGGCACAACAACTGTTTTACCTGTGCCTGTAGGAAGACTTACAAGTAATATAGATTTACTATGTATTTTTTGCAATATTTTTATTCTATCTTCATAAGCTCTTAAGTGTGCCCATTTAGCTTCAGCTAATACTTTATAATTTTTAGTATAAGGTAAACCATTTATAGGATTAGGATATTTACCCTCTGGATCAAGCATTCCATCATTACGTATTTGAAATGTTGACATTTTAATATATAGTTTATCTATTTAATTTATTTTGTCTATTATTTAATTAGTTTATTATTTATTTAGTTTATTATTTATGATTAAAATGTTTATTTTTTAATTTTTAACTATATTTTAACTATATTATTTATAAATATTTTTTATAAATAAAATGAATAACTATTTTTAACTATATTATTTATAAAAAATAAGATTAATTTATTAATTATTTTATTATTTATAATGTAAAAAAATAAAAACATAAAAAAATAAAAAAAGAAGGTTCGTTTAGTGGAGAGGGGAGTGTAATTATATAAATATAAAAACACATTTAGCATAGTAGTAATAGAACCGAGAAGTGATATATAATCTTCTCATTTTTAATAATTTAAAGTAAAAGTAAATACTTTTTATTAAAAACTCTTTTTGTATGATGCGGCATATCCTTATAGATGTATTTTTGATAAGAACGATTTTTTTCACCTCGCAACAAACAATAATAATTATTAAAAAAATAAAAAACAATTTTTTACAGTTTTACAAAAAATGCCAAAAATCAACACTTAAATAAAAAACTAAAATCAACACTTAAATAAAAAACTAAAATAAATAATAAAATAAAAACACTTAAATAAATAAACTATTTTATGATTGTTTT
>Ga0129324_10001432_pt1 | contig 15336 bp, 16 predicted proteins | sample CPBDNA_7_FD_96879 | JGI IMG/M metagenome (GOLD analysis project Ga0129324, IMG submission 96879) | Freshwater to marine salinity gradient microbial communities from Chesapeake Bay, USA - CPBay_Spr_15_0.2_DNA | ecosystem: Environmental > Aquatic > Marine > Coastal | place: USA: Chesapeake Bay... | reverse complement strand
TGCCGCCCACCGAAACCACGTCGAGTTTAAGGAAGGAAGAGAATAAATGGCTCGTTATACCGGAGCAGACTGCAAGCGTTGCCGTCGCGAAAAAGTAAAGCTCTTCCTTAAGGGCTCAAAGTGCGATGGACCAAAGTGTCCGATCGAATCACGTCCATATCCACCAGGACAGCATGGTCGTGGACGTTCAAAGGAATCTGAGTATCTATTGCAGATGCGCGAGAAGCAGAAGTGCGCACGTATCTACGGTGTTCTTGAAAAGCAGTTCCGTGGTTACTACGAAGAGGCTAACCGCAAGCAGGGTAAGACTGGTGAGAACCTCCTTATCCTTCTTGAGACTCGTCTTGATAACGTCGTATTCCGTGCAGGTTTTGCAAAGAGCCGTGACATGGCGCGCCAGTTGGTTCGCCACGGTCACTTCCTGGTCAACGGTAAGAAGGTAAATATTCCTTCATTCCGTGTCTCTGCGATGGACATCATTGATGTTCTTCCAAAGTCACTTGATCTCACACCTTTCATCGTTGCAAGTGCTGAACTCGGCGAAAAGTCAGTTCCAGCATGGATGGAGGTTGTTGGATCGAAGATGAGAATCATCATCCACGGTCTTCCAGCTCGTGCAGTGATCGATACTCAGGTTCAAGAACAGCTCATTGTTGAGCTTTACAGCAAGTAATTTTTAAAGACCCCAATCTAGGAAATCAAATAGTGGATTTCCGCGAGAAGAAAGAGGAGCAGCAGTGCTAATTGCACAACGTCCCACCCTCAGTGAAGAAGTAATCTCAGAGAACCGCTCACGTTTCATCATTGAACCGCTTGAGCCAGGTTTTGGATACACACTCGGTAACTCCATGCGCCGTACATTGCTCTCATCTATTCCAGGTGCAGCAGTGACGAGCATTCGCGTAGCCGGTGCCCTCCACGAGTTCACCACTCTTGAAGGCGTCAAAGAAGATCTCACAGATATCGTCTTGAATATCAAGAACTTGGTGCTCTCAAGTGATAATGATGATCCAAGCGTTGTCTATATTCGTAAGTCAGGTGCTGGCGCTGTAACAGGTGCTGACATTGCAGTTCCTGCAGGCGTTGAGGTACATAACCCAACACTTCACATTGCGACCTTGAATGACAAGGCAAGCCTTGAGATCGAACTTACTGTCGAGCGCGGCCGTGGCTATGTCACCGCTGTTCAGAATAAGCAAGCTGGAGCTGAAATTGGACGCATCCCAGTTGACTCAATCTATTCACCAGTACTTAAGGTGACATACAAAGTTGAAGCAACGCGCGTTGAGCAGCGCACAGACTTCGATCGTCTCGTTGTTGACGTAGAGACAAAGCCTTCAATGAAGCCACGTGATGCAGTCGCGTCCGCGGGTCGCACACTCGTTGAGCTCTTCGGTCTTGCCCGTGAACTTAATCTTGATGCTGAAGGTATTGAGATGGGACCATCTATTATGGATGCAGCCCTTGCCGCAGATCTTGCTCTTCCAATCGAAGATCTTGATCTCACAGTTCGTTCTTATAACTGCTTGAAGCGCGAAGGTATTCACACAGTTGGAGAGTTGGTTAACCGTTCAGAGGCTGATCTTCTCGACATCCGCAATTTTGGTTCAAAGTCCATCGATGAGGTTAAGGCAAAGCTTGTCTCAATGGGAATGTCTCTCAAGGATAGTCCAGTGGGATTTGATCCAACACAACATCAGAACTACCACGCATCAGATGAAGATTTTTCTGATGCAGATGAAAATTAAGAAGGAGTACAGATATGCCAAAGCCAACTAAGGGTCCTCGTTTGGGTTCAGGCCCATCACACGAGCGTCTCATCCTTCGTACACTTGCAGAGCAGCTCTTCGAACATGGCAAGATCACAACTACTGAAGCAAAGGCGAAGCGTCTTCGTCCACTTGCAGAGAAGTTGATTACCTTCGCAAAGAAGGGTGATCTCCAAGCTCGTCGTGAAGTAATGGCACGTATCGCTAACAAGAGCGTTGTGCACACACTCTTCACAACAATTGCACCAACATTTGCAACACGTGAAGGTGGATACACACGTATCACCAAAGTCGGTCCACGTAAGGGCGATAACGCTCCTATGGCTGTGATCGAACTTGTAACAGAGAAGTAATCCATACGCACACTTGCGTTAATTCTTATGGCGAAACCCACTCTCCTTCCCGAGAGTGGGTTTCGTCGTTTACGAATAGATGTCGCCTATGACGGCACCGCCTTCTTCGGTTGGGCTACTCAGCCCGATAAGAGAACAATCCAAGATTTAGTTGAAGCAGCGGTCGCGTGTATTTCACGTAGCAGCGTCGAATCAGTTGTTGCAGGCCGTACAGATGCAGGAGTACATGCCACAGGGCAAGTAATTCATGTGGATCTCCCAGAGACCGTCTTTGCTGACGGACTTACCTATCGCGACCTTCGATATAAGCTCAATCGAATCCTTGATGAAGATGTACGCATTATGGAAATTAGCGATGCACCAGAGGGATTTCATGCTCGTTTTTCAGCTTTACGCCGGATCTATACCTACAAAATTGTTGATAACAACGAAGTGATCGCACCTCTTTCGCGCTATGACGTGGCCCCTTGGTATCGCCCCTTAGATGTTGATCTCATAAATAAAGCAAGCGCCCTTGTGCTGGGTCACCACGATTTTGCTGCATTCTGTAAATTCAAAGAGGGCGGAACAACGATTCGTACCCTTGAAAAGTATCAATGGCGCCGTGACTCACAAGGGCTACTGACTGCCGAAGTAGTTGCAGATGCTTTCTGTTATTCGATGGTCCGCAATTTAGTTGGCGCCGTGATCTGCGTGGCAGATGGACGTAAAGATCCTTCGTGGATTCAAGAATTACTCGCCAATAAAGAGCGAGTCAGTGATTCATTAGTTTTTCCAGCTCGGGGACTTAGCCTTACTCGCGTTGAATACCCCTCGGATAATGAGTTACTTGATCGGGCTCGGATGACGATTGGAAAACGTGGCCAATCCGCTGCCGCCGAGGGTGAGGTCTGAGCGGGGTTTTTCACCATTTTGACCCCTCACGCCGCGGAAGGTAAAGTTCTACCTCTGCGCCAGTGGGCGCCGAAGGTCAATCCTTGAAGCACTACGAAAAGAAGAAGGTAATAGAGCATGCGTACATATAGTCCCAAGGCAGGCGACGTCGTTCGTGCATGGCACGTCATCGATGCACAAGATGTAGTTCTTGGTCGTCTTGCAACTCATGCTGCAGTTCTTCTTCGCGGAAAGCATAAGGCAACATTTGCACCGCACATGGATATGGGTGACTTCGTTATCGTCATCAACGCCGAGAAGATTTCGCTTTCAGGAAATAAGGCGCTTTCAAAGTTTGCACATCAGCACTCTGGTTTCCCGGGTGGTCTTACATCAACTGTTTACGGCGAACTCCTTGAGAAGCACCCAACACGCGCTGTAGAGAAGGCGATCAAGGGAATGCTTCCTAAGAACCGTCTTGGTCGCGATATCGCTGGAAAGCTTAAGGTTTACGCAGGTCCAGAACATCCACATGCAGCACAAGCTCCAAAGCCATATACCTTCGAACAAGTTTCTCAGATTATTAAGTAAGGGATCCCATACACATGTCAGATAACACAACCTTCGCAGATCTCGACGAGAACGAGATTCCTACTTCATATTCATCTGCAACTCCTGCTGCTGCGACAAACCGTCCAGCAATCAAGGCACCTGGTGGTGGCACCGGTCGTCGTAAAGAAGCTGTTGCTCGTGTTCGCCTTGTTCCAGGAACAGGTCGCTGGGTAATCAACGGCAAGACACTCGAAGCGTATTTCCCAAATAAAGTTCACCAACAGCTTGTCTCTGAGCCACTTCGCACAGTTGGCGCTGAAGGTCAGTACGATATTTTTGCTCGTATCAACGGTGGTGGAGTTTCCGGTCAAGCTGGAGCACTTCGTCTTGGTGTTGCACGCTCACTGAATGAGATTGATGTAGAAGCACATCGCCCTGCACTTAAAAAAGCTGGATTCCTCAAGCGTGATGCACGTGTAATCGAGCGTAAGAAGTACGGCCTTAAGAAGGCTCGTAAGCGTTCACAATACTCAAAGCGTTAATTCATTTAAAGAGCGGTGCTCATGTCCCTATTTGGTACAGATGGAATCCGCGGCTTAGCTAATGGCCAGGTTCTTACCGCCGAACTCGCACTCGATGTTGCTGTCGCTGCTGCACATATTCTTACTGAAAGCTTTGACGATAAATCGCAACGCCCAAGCGCAATAGTGGGTCAAGATTCTCGCGCATCGGGTGAATTCTTAGAAGCGGCTGTCGTTGCTGGACTCACAAGTGCTGGCGTCGATGTGTATCGTGTAGGTGTACTACCAACACCTGCAATTTCATACCTTGTAGCAAATACTGGCGCTGATCTTGGTGTGATGATTTCGGCCTCGCATAACGCGATGCCAGATAACGGAATTAAGTTATTTGCACGCGGTGGCGGAAAACTCGATGATTCAATCGAAGCCCTCGTAGAAGCACGAATCGGTGAGCCATGGGAACGTCCAACTGGCCGAGATGTAGGGCGAGCAATCAATGATGCTGGTGCGAAAGATAAATATATCGAGCACCTTCTGACATCTCTGACGACTCGACTTGATGGGCTAAAGATCGTCGTTGATTGCGCAAATGGCGCAGCATCCTTTGTTGCACCTGATCTCCTTGCTCGCACCGGTGCTAGCGTCATCGCAATTTCTCATACCCCAGATGGTTGGAATATTAATGATGATTGTGGATCTACCTACCTGGCAAACCTCAAAGCGGCGGTTGTAAAAGAAGGTGCAGATTTTGGCATTGCCCATGATGGTGATGCTGATCGCTGCCTTGCAGTCGATGCCCAAGGTAACGAAGTTGATGGCGATATGATCATGGCAATTCTTGCAATCGGTATGAAGGCGCAAGGTGAACTTAAAGCGAACACGATTGTTGGAACGGTGATGAGTAATCTTGGCTTCTTGCAAGCGATGGAGAAGGCTGGCATCACAGTTGAGAAAACTCCGGTCGGTGATCGCTACGTGCTAGAGCTGATGCTTGAAAAAGATTATGTTTTAGGTGGAGAACAATCTGGTCATGTGATTATGCGAAAGTTTGCAAATACCGGTGATGGACTTCTTACAGCACTTGCGTTAGCGCAAGAAGTTGCTCGTAGCAAGAAATCTTTGGCAGAGCTCGCATCCGTGATGACTCGTATTCCACAGATCCTGATTAATGTGAAAGGAGTTGCAAAAGATAAGTTGGTAAGTAATTCAGCAATTGCAGATGCGGTAAAGGTGGCAGAGACAACTTTGGGATCATCAGGGCGAGTGCTACTTCGCGCCTCAGGTACTGAAAACCTAGTAAGAGTGATGGTAGAAGCCTCGAGTGATAACCTTGCCTCAGAGGTTGCGACAACTCTGGCAGATGTCGTAAGAAAAGAACTTTCTCTGTAATTTGGATTGACAAGAAGGAGAGTCATAGATGTGCGGCATTGTGGGATACACAGGCGCACGATCTGCAGTTGATCCGCTTATTGAAGGACTTCGCAGACTTGAATACCGTGGCTATGACTCTGCTGGAATTGCACTTGGCACACCCACATCACTCTTTATTGAAAAGCGTGCTGGTAAATTAGCAAACCTAGAAAGCGCTCTTTCACCGAATATCCCAACCGTGCACTCAGGAATTAGCCACACTCGTTGGGCTACTCACGGTGGACCAACTGATCGCAATGCCCACCCTCATGTTGATAACGAGGGAAAGTTGGCAGTGATTCATAACGGAATTATTGAAAACTACTCAGAGCTCAAGGCAGCACTTGAATCCCGTGGACATACATTTTCATCAGATACAGATACTGAATCAGTAGCCCATCTCTTATCAGAGCTCCGTAAAGAACACGGGGGAGATCTCACGCAAGCGATGCGCGCTGCAGTAAAACTTCTTCGTGGATCATTTACCTTGCTGGCCATTCATGCCGATGACCCTGAGCGTATCGTGGGTGTTCGTAGAAATTCTCCACTTGTTGCAGGTATTGGCGATGGCGAAAATTTCTTAGCATCTGATGTTGCCGCCTTTATCGATTACACCAAGCGCGCCATTGAATTAGGCCAAGATGAGATCGTCACAATTACCCCAGAGACTATCGAAATTATTAGTCTCGAAGGGAAGTCAGTCACACCTCGTGAATATGAGATTACTTGGGATGCATCGGCTGCGCAGAAGGGTGGTTTCACTCACTTCATGCTGAAATAGATCTTCGAGCAACCTAAAGCTGTCGCTGACACCTTAATTGGGCGCTTAAGCGATAACGATCAGATCTTGATAGATGAGCTACATATGAGTGATACTGAAATCGCAGCGCTTAAAAAAATTGTTGTCATTGCCTGCGGTACCGCCTATCACGCGGGGATGGTTGCAAAATATGCGATTGAAAAGTGGGCAAAGATCAGCGTAGAGGTAGAGATTGCTAGTGAATACCGATACCGCGATCCGATTGTTGATAGCTCCACCCTTGTCGTTGCTATCTCGCAGTCAGGTGAAACCATGGATACCTTGATGGCGGTGCGTCATGCCAAGGCTGCCGGTGCACGAGTACTTGCAATCTGTAATACAAATAGTTCAACAATTCCGCGAGAATCAGATGCGGTGATCTACACACATGCCGGTCCAGAAATCGCAGTTGCATCAACTAAGGCTTTGCTTACCCAGATTGTTGCGGTCTATCTCCTTGGGTTAAAGCTGGCACAAGTTCGTGGTGAACTTAGTGATACGCAGATAAAAACTATTTATCACCAGATGCTCGAACTTCCAGGTCAGATCGAGCAGATCCTTGAGACAGTTGAGCCACTTCGCGAACTAACTCGAAAGTTTGCTACATCAGATACCGTTCTTTTCTTAGGGCGGAATGTGGGATATCCCGTTGCTCTTGAAGGTGCGCTGAAGTTAAAAGAGCTCGCTTACATTCATGCAGAAGGTTTTGCAGGGGGCGAACTCAAGCACGGCCCTATTGCTCTGATTGATTCGAGTAAGCAGACACCGGTGATTGCGATCTTGCCATCTGGTCATGAAAACGCACTGGATGAAAAAATGTTGAGTAATATTCAAGAAGTGAAGGCGCGCGGCGCACGAGTAATTGTGATTGCACAAGAGGGAGATGTGGTTGTTGGCGCGGAACATGTTATTCGAATCCCGGCAGCCCCCGCGCTCCTTCAGCCAATTTTGGCCATAGTTCCACTCCAAGTCTTTGCATATGAAATGGCGGTAATCCGAGGTAATGATGTGGACCAACCGCGTAACCTCGCTAAGTCTGTGACGGTGGAGTAGGTAATGCCTGTTGCAACAATCCGCAAGAATCAACGTGACAGAGCGCTTCGTTGGTCTGCTCTTTTATTTGGTGGTTTCTTACTCGTTACACAACAGGTCTATACCTACGGTCCACTGACCTATTTTGATAAGAAAATCAATAACTCATCTAAACCAGAAATTGAGGGACTCGCAGGCTTTATCTTGCGCCGCTTAGATGATTTAGGACTGCGTGGTGTGACTGCAACGGTGCTATTGATAGCAGCCGTATATATCTCCTGGAAATTTAAGACTTGGCGTCCACTTAATTTAGCTCTGCTCTCGCTCTTACTTCTTAATTTAATTGTTGGTTCAACGAAATTACTTTTAGGTCGAACAAAACCACGTCTTGGAATTGATTTGTTACAGGCGGGAGGCATGTCATATCCCAGTGGGCATGCATCGAATGCAGTTCTTACTTGGGGAATTTTGGCTTATTTGATTTATAGATACGCCCACGTCGATCGTTATCAAGGTCGACTTGCAAGCGCCAGTGTTGTACTTATCTCGCTCACCGTTTGCACCGTTTCACTTATACGTCACACACATTGGTTTACAGACTTGCTGGGCGGCCTATTTGTGGGAAGCGCTCTCTTAGTTGCCGTGATCGCGGTAGATAGGTATGTTCCCTCGAAAAGCCAACTGCACTAGACTTAAGACCATGATTGATGGAATCGGCATTGATGTTGTCGACATCGAACGTTTTACAGAGAGTATCAATCGAACGCCAGCTCTTCTGGAAAAACTCTTTACACCCGCAGAGCGTACGAAATCAACTACCTCACTTGCTGCCCGCTTTGCCGCCAAGGAAGCGCTCTATAAAGCCCTCAGCCCAGAACATGGTTTGTCATGGCACGATGCTGAAGTGATTAACCTTGAAAATGGAAAACCCGCCTTTCTCTTTCGTGGGGGTATCGCCGATCTTGTAGATGGCGCGCAGGTTCACCTCTCCCTTTCACACGATGGTGGAATTGCATCTGCGATGGTGGTTCTTGAGCGATGAGAACATTTAATCGAGCAGAGGCACGGATTGATCTCGATCGAATCACTGCAAATGTTGAATACTTAAAAAACATAGCAGATGCAGATGTGATGGCAGTCGTTAAGGCTGATGCTTATGGCCATGGCCTTTTACCTGTTGCGCGCGCGGCTCTAGCCGGTGGCGCTAGCTCACTTGGGGTCGCACTCTTGGAAGAAGCTATTGCACTTCGCGATGCTGGGATCACCGCACCTATCCTTGCCTGGCTTCTTCCTCCCGGATCAGATTACAAATCTGCTATCGAGTGCAATATAGATGTAGCGGCTCCATCATTGATTGCGCTCAAGGAAATTTCTGCTGTGGCATCAGATCGAAGAGCTCGCGTGCATCTTGAAGTTGATTCTGGAATGACACGTGGTGGTTTCTTATCTGAATGGGATCTCCTTGATTCGAGCCATCTTGACGGAATCGAGATTGTTGGAATCTTTTCGCACTTTGCTCGTGCGGATGAACCTGGCGAGAAACAGAATCAAGAGCAACGCGATCGTTTCATAGAGATGATAAAGAAGCTTAACTCACTTGGCGTCACAGATGCACTTCAACATCTATCAAACTCTGCTGCCACGTTAAAGGATCCAGATTCTCGTTTCGATATGGTTCGCACAGGCATTGCCATGTATGGATTAACACCAGATGTGAAAACTCTTGGTACATCTGCCTCACTTGGTCTCCAAGCTGCGATGTCACTTCATGCAAAACTTCAATTGGTAAAGGAAGTTCCAGCTAATTCACCTGTTGGCTACGGCGCAACTGCAATGACAGATCGTCACACAAAATTAGGAATTGTTGCGATGGGATATGCAGATGGAATTCCACGCAATACACAAGGTGCTGGAATATTTGTCCATGGCAAACGCGCGCCAATCATTGGGCGAGTGTCTATGGATCAATTTGTTGTCGATCTAGGGCGAGATTCTGCAGCGAATTCGGGTGATTGGGTTGAAATATTTGGCGATGGCATCACAGGGGGTTACACGGCTGAAGATTGGGGCAACGCATCAGGCTCAATAAATTACGAGATAGTTACACGAATTGGCACTAGAGTGCCTAGAATCTACCGATCAGATTTATCGATTGTGGAGTAGGGGGAGTAGATGAGTAAGGATTCACTTCTCTCCATCTCTAACCTCACGGTAAAATTTGGTGGCCTTACCGCGCTCGATGATGTTTTTCTCAATCTCGACAGCAATCAAGTCGTAGGTCTTATTGGCCCTAATGGCGCAGGCAAGACAACTTTATTTAATGCAATCTGTGGAATCGTGGAGCCAACATCAGGAAAACTTACCTTTAATGGTAAGCCACATGATTGGCCAGCAACTCATCAACTTACATCTTTAGGAATTTCTCGAACACTTCAAGGTGTGGGACTTTTTCCAGATCTTACAGTTGCCGAAAATGTCATGATCGGTGCGCAAAAGTTTGCAAAGAGCGGTCTGATCTCTGCTGGATTTGGGCGGAATAAACGCGATGAGGAAGAACTGCGTGGGCGTGCTCAATGGGCCTTAGAACGAGTTTACTGCGGAAGCCTTGCCGATAAGCGTGCAGATGCGCTCTCCTACCCTGATACAAAACGAGTCGCAATCGCTCGTGCACTCGTAAGCGAACCAAAGATATTGATGTTAGATGAGCCAGCTGGTGGACTTGGTGCACAAGATATTGAGTGGATGAATGGTCTCATCCGTAATCTACGCTCTGAGATGTCAATTTTGATCGTCGAACACCACATGGATGTTGTGATGAGTGTCTGCGATGAACTCTATGTTCTTAACTTTGGAGAAGTTATTGCTAGTGGTAGCGCCGAGACTGTGCGACGCGATCCTGCAGTGATCGCTGCCTATCTCGGAACGGGTGTGGCTTAATGTTAAGAATTAATGGCCTCACCGTTTCACATGGTGCAATTCGCGCACTGGATAGCGTTTCATTTTCAGTTGAACAAGGTGGGCTCACTGCAGTTATTGGCTCAAATGGAGCCGGCAAGACAACGCTGATGCGCACTCTCTCTGGACTTAAATCTGCTGATAGTGGAAGTGCTACGTGGAATGACCATAATCTTTTACACGGCAAACCTGAACACCATGTGCGCCAAGGTATCTCCCATGTTTCTGAAGGTAAATCTGTGATCCCGCAGCTAACTGTGGAGGAGAATTTAGATTTAGGTGCGCTCTGGCGTCGTAATCCTTCTGAGGCAAAGGCGAGTAAGGCTGAAGTATTTGAACTCTTTCCACGTCTTGAAGAACGGCGCGCCCAACAAGCGGACACTCTCTCGGGTGGAGAGCGCCAGATGCTGGCAATTAGTCGTGCCTATATGGCGCGCCCACAACTCTTACTTCTCGATGAACCTTCCCTTGGTCTCGCTCCACTTGTCATTGAGCAAATCTTTCAATCAATTCGCCACATCGTTGATTCAATGGGGGTCACAGTCGTACTCGTTGAGCAGAATGCCATGGGCGCTCTAAAAATTGCAGACTTTGGCGTTGTTTTGAATCTAGGAAAAATTGCAGTATCTGGCGCCGCCTCTGATCTTATTGCCGACCCAGCAGTTCGCACTGCGTACTTGGGATTTTAGGGGGAGCCATGAGTCAATTTTTAGATATGTTCTTGATTGGGATCAGCGCTGCTTCTATCTATTCTTTGATGGCGATTTCTATGGTTTTGGTCTGGCGCTCCACTCGCGTTGTGAACTTTGCGCAAGCTGGAATGGCTCTTTTATCGGCGTATATTGGATATGAACTTGTATCACGTACTGGTAATTTTTGGATAGCTCTTCCACTTGCAATGATTTTGGGTGCAGCCTTTAGCGCATTTATCGAATTCTTCTTGATGCGAACTCTACTTAAGAACAGTAGCCAGGGTCCAATCGCCGCGATTGCGCCAATCATTGCAACGCTTGGACTTCTTGGTGTGATTCATGCCGTCCTTGGATTTATCTGGGGACATGGAGATGTGCAACTCGAAGCACCGCTATCTAAAGTTGGATACACGGTTGGCGATACCACCTTATTCATTGCTCCGATGGGTCTCTTCGTTATTGGTTTCGTTATTGCTCTCTTATTTGTTGTGACTATCCTTTTCCAGAAGACCAACATTGGTCTGGCCTTACGCGCATCTGCATATGCACCAGAAATTGCCCAACTTTCCGGGGTCCGCGTTTCGGGGATCCGTACCTTGGGTTGGGCCATTGCAGGAGCTGCAGGGGCTGCGGCGGGAATTCTGCAAACTGTAAACGGAACGGGTGCGATTAATCCAGATTCACTCGAATTTAGCCTGCTTCTTGTCTTTGGATTTATTGCAGCAGTAATCGGTGGACTTGAATCATTACCTGGTGCGGTACTTGGCGCACTGATCCTTGGCCTCGTTCTGGCATTCGTACAGATTTATATCAGTGGCACCTTGGTCTTTATCGTTGCCTTCTTATTATTGCTTGCACTCTTGATTCTTCGTCCACAAGGCTTCTTAGGTTCAAAGGTGGGTCGCCGTGCTTAAAAAACATCCACTTATCACCTTCATAATCTTTGGTTTTATTCTCTTTCTTATTAGCAATCGCTTAGATGAGTTAATTGTCTATCACGGCGCAACCGTAGGTATTTATGTGATTGCTATTGCATCGCTGATTCTTCTCACCGGATACTCTGGTCAGGTTTCACTTGGCCATGGCGCCTTATTGGCAATTGGTGGCTATGCAGCGGTCTTGGCACGCATTCATTACAATGCACCAGTCTGGCTTACCTTTGTCGTTGCAGTTCTCGCCACAGCAGTCGGTGGCGCGCTTTTGGGTATGGCTGCTGCGCGATTAAGTGGACCGTATCTTGCAGGTACAACACTTGCGCTCGCGATCGGTCTTCCATCTATTGCAAATCAATTCTCAGTTTTTGGCGGTGAACAAGGACTCTCTTTTGATATCGGATTTCCCCCCGCATCTCTCGGTGAAGATTTCACGCAATATAAATGGTATTTCTGGATAAGTTGGTCGGCAGCACTTATTGCGATGTATTGGCTGCGCTATGTTTTACATTCACGTTATGGGCGCAGCTGGCGTGCGGTTCGCAGCAACGATGTTGCGGCCGAGCTTGCAGGGATCCATGTAGGTCGGAATAAAGTTCTAGCATTTACCATCAGCGCCGGCCTAGCCGGCCTGGCGGGGGCCTTGCTGGGAATGACGATTAGCCTGGTTTCTCCGGGCGTTTTCCCCCTTCTCCTCTCCTTTTCTTTGGCGACAGGCGCAGTCCTCGCTGGCGTAACTACCCTCGGAGGCGTCATGATTGGGGCAGTGATTCTGGTGGCAATCCCTGAGATCGCGTTAGCGATAGCCAATCGCTATGGCGGCTCAGAGACGATCATCACCAACTTGCCGGGCCTACTGGTAAGTGGACTACTAATCTTAACGGTTCTATTGGTGCCAAATGGCCCAGTTGAACAGATGCACGCCCGACGTGCAAAGCATGCGAAGAGCGGCAAAGCTTCGCATAGTCCAGTTGAGTTGACGGTACGTGTAGGCAGTAAGACTTGGTCAACCAAGAAGTAGTACAAACTAGAAGTAGTAAAGAAGTAAGGTAAGAAAATCCCGTAAGGGCCCTCGATGGAAGGAAGAAGATGATAAAAATCAATCGTCAGAAGCTAATAACTGCTTCTGCGGTAATCGCAGTCGCAGCGCTCACAGTTACAACTGTGCCGGCGCAGGCATTTAACCCTCGCAGCAAACAACCAGGATTAACAGCAACAACAATTAAGTTGGGTATCACTCTCCCAATGACCGGGATCGCATCCCCTGGATATAACAAGATCCCTGGTGCGATGAAGGCTTACTTTGACTATGTCAACGACAATGGTGGCGTAAATGGTCGCAAGATCTCATTGGTTGTAAAGGATGACAAGTACATCCCAGCAACTGCTGTAGCACGTGCCAATGAACTCATCCTGCGCGACAAGGTCTTCGCACTCGTGGGAACACTTGGAACCGCGAGCACAAAGGCGCTTACGTCTTCAACCCAGCTTTCACGCCGTGGAATTCCATCACTCTTTGTCAATACAGGATGGAGCGGATTTGCCAATAAGAAGGCATATCCAACAACATTCTCAATCTTGCCTTCATATCAGATGGAAGCAAAGGTCATGGCTAAGTACATCAAGGATAATTACGCAGGCAAGAAGCTTGCCCTTATCTATCAGGATGATGACTTTGGTCGCGACGCACTTGCAGGATTCAAAACTGCAGGACTCTCATTTGACCTAGCGATTCCATACGCATCGGGTTCACAGGCTCTACCTGCAACAGGTGCTGGCTGGATCTCAAAGCTAAGAACTGCTGCCCCAGATGTGACTGTGCTTTTCGGTGTTTCATCTGCCACTACAGCGCTCCTTGGTAATGCATTTGCAGCCGGTTGGGTCGGAAAGACTCAATTTATCCTTGGCTCAGTTGGTGGCGATGCAACAACAATTGCCGCGACAAACCGTGGCCTTGTTGGTCTTCTTAACGGAGCAAAGGGTCTCTCATTTGCGCCAGCGCCAACAGATTCATCTGATGAATACATCGAGTTATTCCAGACAATCTATGCAGCAGCTCAACCAAAAGAGACCTTTGACAATAACGTTGTTGCAGGTATGTCTAACGCGTTCCTTGCAGTGCAGGCGATCCATGCTGCTGGCAAGAATCTCACCCGCAAGCGCTTGATTAATGCCATTGAGACACAGGGATCAACCTTTGCTAACCCATTCCTTACTCCACTCGGATACTCAAGAACATCACACGTTGGTGCTACCGGGTACTGGATCGGAACATATGGACCAACTGGTGCACTCACCGCAGATGGTGGTAAGTACACCGTCTTTACAACCGATTCAGGTAACGGAGCTGTTGTTGAATCAACATATAAGCGTCCCGCAATGCCTGCGAAGGGATTACCTAACTAATGAAACTCTCATTTAAATCACGTATCGTCTCAGTACTTGCTGTTACAGCACTCTCTGGAACAGTCATGGTCGGCGCACCAACAGTAGCTAGCGCTGCTCCACAGTGTGTCACCGCCAACTTTGTCACTCAATGCGCAGGCGTTGGTGCAGATGGCGCTCCATATTCATTCATCGCTCCTGCGAACTTCAATGGAACGGTCTTCATCTGGTCCCATGGAATTCGTCCGGCGATTAACATCCCAGCAACTCTTGCACCAGTGGGTCCTTACACGATCACCAATGCGGCAGAGCCTGCACCAGGTGCTGCATCTGGAGATCTCAGTGTTATTAATAAACTAGTCGCATCAGGTTACGGTGTTGCAGGTTCTGGCTTCTCGCGCCAGGGCATCAATACCACCGAAGCGCTCGCTGCAAATAAGGAACTGATTGCAACGTTTAAGACAAAGTTTCCAACAACTAATTCAGTTGTTGCATGGGGCGCATCTTTGGGTGCACTCCATTCACAGATGCTAGCTGAGAAGAACCCGGAACTAGTTGATGGCGTCATTCTTGGGTGTCCTGCAGCAAACCCACAAGATGCTTTGATTTCATATTTTGGTGACGCACTGTGGGGTTTCAAGGCTCTCTTTGATCCAACAATTAAGGCCGGTGGTTATTCAACTGATCCAGTTGTTCGTCAACAAGAGCAGTTGGCAAATATCGGTAAGGTGCTCGTTGTTCTCGGCAAGCTATCTGCTGGACTTACGAGCGGTGCTTGGCCAGATACAGCAAGCCCCGCCGGTAAGGCTTTGGCTGCTGCCGGTATCCCATCTCGTTCTGCGTTGCTGACAGTGGGACTCATGGCAGGTATCCCAACACGAAGCAAGAACGTTGATGGAACTTCAGGTCCTACTGGAGCAACAGAGACTTACCCTCTTGCTATCGCACCCGCTGTTGCAATCCTGCAGAATATGGGAACTGTTGGTGTAGCTGGCTCACTTCTCATTGCAGATGGTGAGTTGCTTGCTGGTGGAAAGGTCTATGACAATACCAAGACCGATTA
>Ga0129324_10001430_pt1 | contig 15354 bp, 9 predicted proteins | sample CPBDNA_7_FD_96879 | JGI IMG/M metagenome (GOLD analysis project Ga0129324, IMG submission 96879) | Freshwater to marine salinity gradient microbial communities from Chesapeake Bay, USA - CPBay_Spr_15_0.2_DNA | ecosystem: Environmental > Aquatic > Marine > Coastal | place: USA: Chesapeake Bay... | reverse complement strand
TTCTGCATCAATGACTGCCATCACGTCTTCGAATGTCAAAGGCTCAAAATAAAGTCGATCAGAAGTGTCGTAATCCGTAGACACAGTCTCGGGATTGCAGTTGATCATGATCGTTTCATATCCCGCTTCACTCAATGTCATTGCCGCATGAACACATGAATAGTCGAATTCAATTCCTTGACCAATACGGTTTGGACCAGAGCCGAGGATGATTATTTTACGACGTTCGGATGGAACAACTTCGGTTTCACTGTCATAAGACGAGTAGTGATATGGAGTCCTAGCGGCGAACTCGGCAGCGCACGTATCCACCGTTTTGAAAACGGGGAAAACTCCCAATTGTTTTCGAATTTCGCGGATCTCAGCTTCGCCTGCGCCTCGTAAGTCCGCTATCTGTACGTCGCTGAATCCAAGTGACTTTGCCTCGAAAAGAAGTGGGGCGGTCACTTCATGACTCTCATGAATCCGATCTGCCATTTCGTTGATCCGCTCAATTTGATCAAGGAACCATGGGTCAATATTGGTTGCCTCATGTATTTGGGCATTTGTGGCTCCCAACCACAATGCTCGCTGAGCAAGTGAGAGTCTCCCATCGTGTGGACGCTTCATATCTTCAATCAAATGTGGGATTTCTCCAGCGTCCCGAGGCTTATCCCACCCAAAGATTGCCGACTTTTGTTCGGTGGAACGCAGTGCCTTTTGGAGTGCCTCAGGGAAATTTCGACCAATCGCCATTGCTTCGCCAACACTTTTCATGGTGGTTGTCAAAGTAGTATCCGCACCGGGAAACTTCTCGAACGCAAATCGGGGAACTTTAACGACAATGTAATCAAGAGTTGGCTCAAATGATGCCGGCGTCTCAGCGGTGATGTCGTTTTGAATTTCGTCGAGTGAATAGCCAATTGCCAAACGGGCGGCAATTTTCGCGATAGGGAATCCAGTTGCTTTCGAGGCTAGTGCTGATGACCTTGAGACACGAGGGTTCATCTCGATCACGATTAAGCGACCGTCGTCGGGGTTAATTGCAAACTGAATATTGCACCCGCCGGTTTCCACACCGACTGCCCGAATAATTTCAATTCCTACATCCCGTAACTTTTGGAACTCGCGGTCAGTCAATGTCAGAGCTGGTGCCACCGTGATGGAGTCTCCTGTATGGACCCCCATGGGGTCAACATTTTCTATTGAACAAACCACAACCACGTTGTCATTTTTGTCGCGCATCAACTCAAGTTCATATTCTTTCCACCCAATGATGGACTCCTCCAGCAAGACCTCAGAAGTTGGACTGGCTTCGAGTCCAAGTCCGGCAATTCGAACAAGGTCTTCCTCGTTGTACGCGATTCCCGAACCGGCCCCGCCCATAGTGAATGAAGGGCGAACGACAACCGGATAACCGAGTTCAGTTACACCTGCAAGTGTGTCTTGCATAGAGTGACAAATATGCGAACGTGCACTCTCCGCACCGATTTCTTGCACAATCTTGCGAAACTTCTCCCGGTTCTCCCCCCGTTCAATTGCGTCTATGTCAGCACCGATAAGTTCCACGTTGTACTTTTTTAGAATTCCAGCTTTGTCCAACGCAATTGCCGCATTAAGAGCCGTTTGCCCACCAAGTGTTGGTAGAAGGGCATCTGGGCGCTCTTTAGCGATTACCAATTCCAAGTACTGCGTTGTAATTGGTTCTATATAGGTAGCATCCGCGAACTCTGGGTCGGTCATGATGGTTGCAGGATTGGAATTCACCAAAATCACCCGAATACCCTCTTCGCGCAACACTCGGCATGCCTGAGTACCCGAGTAGTCAAACTCACATGCCTGCCCGATCACGATTGGGCCAGACCCAATCACCATGACTGACTTAATATCGTCCCGCTTAGGCATGTGAACCCATCTTTTCTAGAAATCGGTCGAAGAGGTAGTCGGAATCGTGCGGGCCAGCGGCCGCCTCGGGGTGATACTGAACGCTAAATGCATTTTGATCGAGCAATTCAATGCCCTCCACCACATTGTCATTGAGACATATATGTGAAATGCGGGCGCGGCCAAAGGCAGTATCAAATTCCAATGATTCGGGAGCACGAACTGCAAATCCGTGGTTGTGCGCCGTAATCTCTACTTTCCCCGTCGTGAGATCTTTGACGGGCTGATTAATTCCTCGATGGCCATATTGCATTTTGTAAGTTTGTAATCCGAGTGCTCGCCCCAAAATTTGATTCCCGAAGCAAATTCCGAATAGGGGCATTTTGGCTTTTAGGGCCTGCTGCACTATCCCGATTGCACCCACGGCCGTTGCAGGATCTCCTGGTCCGTTTGAGAGAAAAACGCCATCAGGGTTTAATTTCTGGATTTCTTCCCATGTCGTATTTGCGTTAACAACATGGACTTCAATCCCCCGTTCCGACATCCGTTGGGGGGTCATCGTTTTGATTCCCAAATCGAGTGCAACGCAAGTCGCTCGTTTCTTTCCCTTGGCTGCAATCACGTAATTTTTCGAAGTGGTAACTTCTTCGGTAAAACTTGCGCCCAGCATCATCGGTGAGTCATTAACGGCTGCAATCAACTCGCCGAGGTTCTGACCCGTGGAATGCGAAAAAATGCCCATGCGCATTGCACCACGATCGCGCAGGTGGCGGGTGAGGGCTCGGGTGTCAACACCCTCGATTCCAACAATCCCATTGATGTCAAGTTCATCAGCGAGAGTGCCGCTCGCCCGCCAATTGGATACAACGCGGGATAACTCGCGGACAACAAAACCGGAGGGCCACATACGGCGAGATTCACCATCCTCACCATTGACACCCGTATTGCCAATATGCGGCGCTGTCATGACCACGATTTGACCGCAGTAGGACGGATCCGTAAGAGTTTCTTGGTAACCGGTCATCCCGGTTGAAAAGACCGCCTCACCAAAGGCTGTTCCACTTGCTCCGAATCCCTTGCCTACCAATGAATATCCATCTTCGAGGACCAAGATTGAAGGAATCACACTTTTCATTCTGCACTCATCTCACTTTCGAGTAGTCCTACCAACTGCTGGTGACCCTGCGCGGTGTCTGCTCGTACCCCGGTTGCAATTCGATATTCACCTAAATCCCAAACAAAAATTACGACACTGTCCTTGGCTCTCACGCTTCCCGCGATCCCTGAACCTAGTGACACCCCCACCAAGCTGGACCGAGGAATGTACACATCTGATGCGCCACCGCGTTCAATCAAAATCCCATGCACATCCCAACTCACCCGCGCCCGAGAACGGGTTCCCAGATCATGGATCAGTACTTTGGACAGCCATTGACCATGCAACGATGTGCCCAAGAAAAGTGCGTCAATTCCCTGACTTGACTCAAAACCCTCTGGTGCTTCCGTCAATGGAGCAGGCAAATCAGTTATCCCGAGTCGATCACCACTCCGCATCTTCCGCCAGCTACGCAGCATGAGCAGCAAAACACCAATAATTATTAATAGCATCACGGCAACTAACGCAAGCCGCAATGGCCACTGCGTTACTTCCATCGAGGACTCATCCATTCAACGCACCACCCCGCACTTGATGGACTCCGTTGAAAAAGACATCCGTCACGCTTACGGGAAGTGTCATGCCGGCATACGGGGTATTGCCGGAGAGCGATGCAAGTTGTGCAGGAACGACCTCACGAGTTCTCTGTGGATCGACAAGAACAATGTGGGCTGGTTCGCCCGCAGCAAGAGGGCGTCCATGATTCACAGCCCGTCCAATTCTCGCAGGTGCAACAGACATGCGATCACTCAATGTACGCCAACTCCAATCTGGTGTCTCTGCCATGGCCGCTACCACCACGCCCAACGCTGTTTCAAGGCCTAACATTCCAAAGGCGGCACTATCCCACTCACAATCCTTTGACTCATGTGGGTGGGGCGCGTGATCCGTTGCCACAATGTCTATCGTGCCGTCAGCTAACGCCTCCCGCAACGCCAGGGTATCCGCGCGCGAACGCAGCGGTGGGTTTACTTTGTAGACCGGATCGAAGCTTGACACCAAATCCTCCGTGAGCAACAAATGGTGTGGGGTGACTTCCGCGCTCACTCGAATACCCATTTCCTTCGCCCAGCGAATAATTGCGACACTTCCAGAGGTCGACACGTGACATATATGTAGCCGCGAGTCCACGTGTGAAGCCAGAAGCACATCACGGGCAATAATCGCTTCTTCAGCCACTGCGGGCCAACCGGTCAAACCTAGGATCCCCGAAAGTTCTCCCTCATTCATTTGCGAACCTTGAGTAAGACGCGGATCTTGCGCGTGTTGGGCGATCACTCCGTCAAACGTCTTCACATATTCCAATGCACGGCGCATCAGAAGTGGATCAGATACGCAATTTCCATCGTCACTAAATACGGTTACCTTGGCTGCGGAGGCTGCCATAGCTCCTAATTCTGCTAACGCTTCTCCTCGAAGCCCCACACTGACAGCACCGATGGGAAATACGTCAACGAGACCTGCCTCACGACCGATTCTCCACACTTGCTCAACAACGCCAGCGGTGTCGGCTACGGGCGTCGTATTTGCCATCGCAAAAACAGCGGAAAATCCACCCAATGTTGCCGCTCGCGACCCTGATGCAATCGTCTCAGCATCCTCTCGCCCTGGTTCGCGCAGATGCGTGTGCAGATCAACGAGAGCAGGAAGACTAATCAAGCCACTTCCCTGGATCACCGGTAGGTTACCGGGCTCCAAATCACTACCCATCTCGGAAATGATCCCGTCAGTGATCCGGATGTCGGCGACCTGCTCACCATAGGCCCGCGAACCAACAATGAGATACGAATTAGGCAACATTGACTTCTCCTCCGATCAGTAGATACATGGCTGCCATTCGCACTTTCAGTCCGTTGGCAACTTGATCGGTAATCACACTGCGAATACCGTCTGCAACTTCAGCAGTGATCTCGACACCACGATTCATGGGTCCAGGGTGCAGAACTATCGCGTGATCAGGCAGTGATGCTGCCCGAGCTCGATTAAGCCCAAATGCCCGACTGTACTCAAGTTCACTCGGAAAAAACGTGCCGTTCATCCGCTCTTGTTGCACGCGTAGCATCATGATCGCATCCAGTTCGGGCAAGGTGGCGTCGAGTGAATAACTGACAGTGCATGGCCAATTTTCAATTTTTACCGGCAATAAAGTCGGTGGGCTGACAACCACGACTTTGGCACCCAGACTGGATAAAAGAAAGATATTGGAACGGGCAACTCGCGAGTGCAGTACATCACCCACAATTCCAATTGTTAATCCATCAAAATCCACCGCGTCTGGGCGTAGATGCGCCCGAATCGTCAATGCATCCGCTAGCGCTTGGGTTGGATGCTCATGTTTGCCATCGCCTGCGTTGATCACACTTGACTCCAACCACCCTGCATGCGCCAGCCTGTGGGCTGCACCGGGTGAAGGATGCCGGACAACGATCATGTCGGCACCCATTGCCTTCAGGGTCAGAGCGGTGTCTTTGAGACTCTCCCCTTTTGAGACGCTCGATCCCTTCGCCGAGAATGTAACTACATCGGCGGACAACCTTTTTGCAGCTCGTTCAAATGAAAGTCGAGTTCGCGTTGAATCTTCATAGAAAAGATTTACAACAGTTCGACCCCGCAGAGTGGGCAGCAATTTACTCCCACCGTTGGTTACGCGGTCAAGTTCACGCGCTGTATCAAGAATGTGCAACGTGTCGTTGCGGCTGAGATCCTGAACTGAGATGAGATGCTTCACGCGGTGCCCTCAATTGACTGTTCTTTGGGTTGAATAATCACTTGATCAACCGAATCAATTTCGCTCAGGTGGACTGACACGTTTTCACTCAGTGAGGTTGGCAGGTTCTTGCCGACATAATCTGCTCGGATTGGTAATTCTCGGTGACCCCGATCCACCAAAACGGCCAATTGCACAACTGCAGGTCGCCCATATTCATTCAATGCGTCAAGCGCCGCCCGAATTGTGCGCCCCGAGAACAGGACGTCATCAACCAAAATCACTACTTTGTCATCGATTCCCACACTGGGTATCAGTGTTTGCTCTAACGCTTTGGAAGGACGAAGGCGAAGGTCATCACGGAAAAGGGTTACGTCTAAGGACCCAACAGGGACCGTGAATCCCTCTATTTCCTCAATATTTTTTGCCAAGCGCTGGGCCAGTGGAACCCCTCGAGTAGGAATTCCCAAGATCACTAGATTGCTGACGTCTTTGACATTTTCAACTACCTGATGCGAGAGTCTGCGAAGAGCCCGGGAAATGTCGTCGGGGTCAGCGACTATGCGGCTCGCAATTCGGGGATACCCCGGCGCGGTGTTATGCGGTTCTGTCATGTGCGTGCCCTTCCCCGCCTCACTGGACGGGCATTAAAGGAGTATGTACCTGATGAAATTGTGTTACGAGAAACTTACCTGATTGACTCCACCGGGTTAAACACCGCCACTCTCTGCCGTACCAATTTTATGTACCCGCATGCCATTGGTGGTTCCGGGAACACCAGGTGGCACACCAGCCACAATCACTACCCGCTGGCCTGACGTTGCCCGGCCGATATCCAGAAGGGCTCGGTCGACCTGGGTCACCATGTCGTCGGTGTGGCTCACCTGTGAAACCAAGAATGTTTCAACACCCCACGTCAACGATAGTTGACTTCGAACTCGGGGGTTTGGGGTGAATGCGAGCAGTGGCGTGTGGGCACGCCAGCGGGAAATTAACCGCGCTGACCTACCGGTTTCCGTGAAAGCGATGAGATAGGAAGAACTCGTCCCCTGAGCTACGTCGACCGCTGCATGGGTGAGTGCTCGAGCCGTTGAACCCGTGGGTGAATCCATCAATGGCGGGATTCGATCGAGGGCCTCTGCTTCAAGGTGCTCCATAATTGTTGACATAGTTTCGACTACATGTGCGGGGCGTACGCCGACGCTGGTTTCACCGGACAACATCAAAGCATCGGCGCCGTCAAGCACAGCATTAGCAACGTCACTCACTTCAGCCCGAGTTGGACGGTTTTCAGAGATCATCGAATCAAGCATTTGCGTGGCCACAATCACCGGCTTCCCCGCTTCACGGCACATCTGAATAGCCCTTTTTTGCACCAGAGGAACCATCTCAAGGGGAAGTTCAACCCCGAGATCGCCTCGCGCAACCATGACGCCATCAAATGCGGCGATGATGTCCTCGAGGTTTTCAACAGCCTGAGGTTTCTCCACTTTCGCTAGGACGGGTATACGAATACCCTCTTCGTCCATAATCGTATGAACGTCGTGGATGTCAGCAGATGATCGAACAAACGAGAGTGCGATGAGATCAGCGCCAAGGCGTAAACCCCAACGCAAATCCTCACGATCCTTCTCCGAGAGGGCTGGAACACTCACTGCAACGCCTGGTAGATTGAATCCTTTGTTATTGGAGACGATACCGCCATCAATGACAACCGTGTGGACTCGCGGCCCGACCACTTTGGTGACCTGCAATTCAATTCGTCCGTCGTCGACCAGCACTCGATCGCCAGGGTTTACATCACCGGGCAGCCCACTAAAAGTTGTGGACACCATTGTGGCGTCACCAGGACAATCTTCAGTGGTAACAATAAATTCCTCTCCGGTCACAAGCTCAACCGGTCCGGATGCAAACCTTCCGAGTCTAATTTTCGGACCTTGAAGGTCAACGAGAATTGCCACACTGCGCCCAGAGGCATCGGATGCTTCCCGTACCCAGTGGTAGGCAGCTTCATGATCCGCGTATTCGCCGTGGGAAAGGTTTAACCGAGCGACATCCATTCCAGCGTTAACCAGTTCGAGTACGGCTTGCGCGCTCGCCGTAGCAGGGCCAAGCGTTGCAACAATTTTGGCTCTTCTCATATTCGAACCATACTGTAAACGGTTGCACACGGTGTTCTCATATGGTCAGAGGTCGGTCAAAGGCACTCACAGGACTTGGCAGGTTGGTTGAACCCATGAGGAATTTATCCACCGCGGCCGCGGCCGCACGCCCCTCTGCAATCGCCCAGACGATTAATGACTGGCCGCGTCCTGCATCGCCAGCGACAAACACCCCTTCCGAATCGGTTGCGAACTGGGAGTCACGCTTAATATTGCCTCGCGAATCGAGCTCAAGTCCCAACTGTTCAACATACGGTGCCGGTTCGGGACCTGTGAATCCCATCGCAAGCAGAACGACATCAGCTTTAATGACCTGTTGTGTTCCAGCGATAACGGAGAAGTTGCCATTGACGAACTCAACTTCGGCGAGTTCAATTCCTGACAGTTTCTTGCCATCTTCGGTGAGGAATTTCTGAGTAGACATCGAGAAAACCCGCTCCCCACCCTCTTCGTGCGCGCTGCTAACGCGATAAATCGTGGGATAGGTGGGCCAAGGTGAATTCTCACTTCGCTCCAACCCCGGGTTGGGCATGATCTCCAACTGGGTCACACTCGCCGCTCCTTGGCGCAGCGATGTTCCCAAACAATCAGCGCCTGTGTCGCCGCCACCAAGGATGACAACATGTTTGCCAGCAACGTCATATGGTGAGGATTCCAGATCACCCTCCTGTACCCGGTTAGCAAGTGGCAGAAATTCCATCGCTTGATAAATTCCATCAAGGTCGCGACCAGGTACCTCAAGTTCGCGGGCCACGGTTGCACCAATGCAGACAACGATCGCGTCATAGCGGTGGCGCAAATCCGAACCGGTGAGGTCCACGCCAATCTCAATTCCAGACCGAAACTTAACGCCCTCCGCCTCCATTTGCTCGAGCCGCTGATCAAGGTGGTGCTTCTCCATTTTGAACTCTGGTATTCCGTAACGAAGTAGTCCCCCGATCCGATCCGCCCGTTCATAAACCGCAACCGTGTGCCCGGCTCGAGCAAGTTGCTGTGCCGTAGCAAGCCCAGCCGGGCCTGAACCAATCACTGCAACGGTCCGACCCGAAAGACTCTCAGGCGGTGCGGGTTTGATCCAACCTGATTGCCAAGCCCGATCAACGATAGAAACCTCAATTTGCTTGATAGCAACCGGATCCTCATTGATTCCTAAAACACATGCCGATTCACATGGTGCAGGGCACAGCCGTCCGGTGAATTCAGGAAAATTATTTGTTGCGTGCAAACGTTCAATTGCCTGACCCCAGTCACGGTCATAAATCAACTCATTCCATTCTGGAATCAAGTTGCCCAGAGGGCAGCCGTTATGGCAAAACGGGATACCACAATCCATGCAACGACCAGCCTGCGATTCAACATCTTTCGGCTCAAAATCTTCATAGACTTCGCGCCAATCCCTAATCCGAATGTCAACCGGGCGGCGCTTGGGTAGTTCCCTGTCAGTTGTCATAAAGCCACGTGGATCACCCATTGCTACTCCTTAACGTAAATGACATGACTAAATCCTGCTCATAATGGCCAACATGGGATCCTCGCCACGACTAATGGCATCAGCTTCAATTTCTAAGACTCTCTTGTAATCCCTTGGAATCACCTTTGTGAAGCGAGTAATCGAGGAAGTCCACGTTGCAAGAAGTTCACTCCCTCGTGTTGATTTCGTCTGCTCAACATGTGCAGAAATCAGTTCAAACAGCTCCTGAGCATCCGATTCATCGAGTTGATTCAGTTCAACGAGTTCATGATTAATCAACGCTGGGTCGAGGTCGAACAAATAGGCGATCCCGCCTGACATGCCTGCACCAAAGTTTCGGCCCGTCGGTCCAAGTACGACAACTCTTCCACCCGTCATGTACTCGCAACCATGATCACCCACACCCTCGGCCACTGCAATCGCCCCGGAATTGCGGACACAGAATCGTTCACCCACTCTGCCACCCAAAAACAATTCACCTGAAGTAGCGCCATAACCGATTACGTTGCCAGCAATTGTGTTTTCGCTGGGATCAAATGGAGCATTGGCATGTGGGTGCACCACGATTCGACCACCGGAAAGCCCCTTACCGACATAGTCATTTGCATCCCCCACAAGTCGAAGGGTCAACCCTTGGGGAATGAATGCGCCAAAACTTTGTCCAGCAGAACCAGTAAAGGAAATATCAATTGTTCCATCTGGCAAGCCACCGCGTTTTGTGATCGCACTTCCTAGCATCGTGCCCACGGTGCGATTCACGTTCCGAATTGGGACATTGATTTTGGTAGGAAGACCGGTTGCTAAAGCATCGGCACTCATCCGGATCAACTCTTGGTCGAGAGCATGCTCCAATCCGTGATCCTGATTCTTCATATGTCTGCGGTCACCAAGCTCTCCCAAATCAGGGATATGCAGGATTGGTTCTAAGTCGAGTCCATCCGCTTTCCAATGGGTAATTGCTTTGTTCATGTTGAGAACTTCAACCTGTCCAATTGCCTCATCGAGTGAAGTGAAGCCCAACTCAGCGAGCAACTCACGAACTTCCTGCGCAATGAACTCAAAAAACGTTTCCACGAATTCCGGTTTGCCCGAGAACTTTTCGCGTAGCATAGGATTTTGTGTGGCGACACCGACAGGGCAGGTGTCAAGATGACATACGCGCATCATGATGCAACCCATGACAACCAGTGGTGCAGTCGCAAAACCAAACTCCTCCGCGCCGAGTAGCGCAGCAATCACGACATCTCGTCCGGTCTTAAGTTGACCATCAGCTTGAACGACAACCCGATCTCGCAAACCATTGAGGAGAAGTGTTTGCTGGGTCTCTGCCAAACCGAGTTCCCATGGTGCACCTGCATGCTTCAGAGAGGTTAGTGGCGATGCACCGGTTCCACCGTCGTGACCAGAGATCAAAATCACGTCGGCATGGGCCTTTGCTACTCCGGCTGCAACCGTTCCCACCCCGACCTCAGCCACCAATTTCACGTGAATACGCGCATCTGCGTTAGCGTTCTTCAAGTCATGGATCAATTGAGCCAAGTCTTCAATTGAATAGATGTCGTGATGTGGTGGCGGCGAGATCAACGTCACACCAGGTGTGGAATGTCGAGTCTTTGCAATCCACGGATACACCTTGTTTCCTGGAAGTTGGCCGCCTTCACCCGGCTTGGCTCCCTGAGCCATTTTTATTTGAATATCGTCACTGTTGACCAAGTACTCGCTGGTCACACCGAATCGACCCGACGCCACCTGCTTAATCGCTGACCGCTTGGAATCACCATTAGCCATGGGTAAGAAGCGTTCTGGATCCTCTCCACCTTCCCCAGTATTGGATTTCGCACCAAGTCGATTCATCGCGATCGCGAGTGTTTCGTGTGCTTCCGCCGAAATTGATCCGTAAGACATGGCACCTGTTGAGAATCTTTTTACGATGCTCTCAATGGATTCAACTTCATCTATTGAAATTTTGGCTCGTGGTGAATCGAACTCGAAGAGTCCACGCAGGGTCATGAGTCGTTCAGACTGATCATTGACTCGATTCGTGTAATCGCGGAATATGTCGAACCGTTTTGATTGAGTGGCATGCTGCAGCCGGAATACTGTTTCAGGGTCAAATAGGTGCGGTGATCCCTCACGTCGCCACTGATATTCACCTCCATCACGCAAGGTTCGATGTGCTGGGGAGATCCCCGAAATTGGGTAAGCATCAGCATGTCGCGCAGCATTTTCTTCAGCGATTACATCAATACCGATTCCACCGAGTTGCGAGATCGTTCCAGTGAAGTACGCGTCGATGAATTCGTGTGACAGACCAATCGCCTCAAAAATTTGTGCACCACGATAGGAAGCAACCGTTGACACTCCCATTTTGGACATAACTTTCAAGAGCCCCTTGCCCAACGATTTGATCACGTTGCGCATGGCTTTCTCAGGAGAAGTGTCGGAAATCACATTGCGTCGAACAAGATCCTCAACGCTTTCCAGCGCCAAATAAGGGTTAATGGCAGCTGCGCCATAACCGATCAAGAGGGCAACGTGATGCACTTCGCGCACATCTCCCGTTTCAATCAAAAGGCTGATCATGGTGCGGTGCTTGGTACGAACTAAGTGGTGATGCACTGCAGCGCACAGCAATAGCGATGGGATTGGAGCGAGGCTTGCATTGCTGTCACGATCTGAAAGAACGATGAATCTCTTTCCTTGTCGAATAAGTGCGTCAACTTCATTGAAGATTTCCAGAATGCGCTTTTCGAGTGCCGGTCCACCGCCGTAAACGTTATAAAGACCCTTAATTCGTGCCGCGGCAAACTCCGGCAATTTTCCGTCGGCATTGATGTGCAGAATTTTCGCCAATTCATCATTGTCAATAACCGGAAATGGTAGAACGACTTGGCGACAGTGAGCCGGAGAAGCTTCCAACAGGTTTCCCTCGGGACCGATGATGCTCCCTAAAGACGTGACAATCTCCTCGCGGATCGCGTCAAGTGGGGGATTTGTCACCTGGGCGAAAAGCTGACTGAAGTAGTCAAAAAGCAAACGTGGGCGGTCTGATAACGCGGCTATGGGGGTGTCCGTTCCCATGGACCCGATTGCCTCCGCACCGTTCTTAGCCATCGGTTCAATAATGAGCCGCAACTCTTCCTGGGTGTACCCGAAAGTCTGCTGACGCCGAGCCACCGAATCTCGCGTGTGGATGACGTGCTCCCGTTCGGGCAATGCATCCAGATGGATGAGCTCCCTTGACAACCATTCCTCATACGGGTTTGCGGCAGCCAGTTCGTCCTTGATCTCTTCATCTTCGATCACTCGGCCCGTGGCTGTATCAACCAAAAACATTTTGCCCGGTTGCAGCCGACCCTTGCGAATCACAGTACTTGGATCTATGTCGAGAACCCCAGCTTCAGACGCCAACACAACGAGTCCGTCCTCGCAGACCCAAAAGCGACCAGGTCTCAAACCATTGCGGTCAAGCACCGCTCCAATGAGCGTTCCGTCAGTGAAACATACGTTTGCGGGCCCATCCCATGGTTCCATGATCGTCGCGTGGAATTCATAAAAAGCTCGCCGGGCAGGGGACATATCCAAATTGTTTTCCCAGGCCTCAGGAATCATCATGAGTACTGCATGGGGCAATGAACGTCCGCCAAGGTGCAGAAGTTCCAGTGCTTCATCAAATGAAGCTGAGTCACTCGCATTGGGTGAGCAAATGGGGAACAATCTGGTTAGGTCCCCCGGCAAAATATCGGAGGTCAGCATTGCTTCGCGAGCGGTCATCCAGTTTCGGTTTCCACGAACCGTGTTGATTTCACCGTTGTGTGCGATCAGTCGATACGGGTGCGCGAGTGGCCAAGAAGGAAATGTATTTGTAGAAAATCGAGAATGAACGAGTGCCAAAGCGCTCCGCATGAGCGGATCAGTCAACTCAGGGAAAAAGGGTGCCAACTGACCAGTGGTCAGCATGCCTTTGTACAACAGGGTGCGACTTGACAATGATGAGAAATAAACATTGAGGTCGTGTTCCACGATTTTACGAAATCCGTAGACCGCTCGATCAAGGGCAATGCCAGACGATGCATTGTCGGTAATGAAAAGTTGCCAAAACTCTGGCATGCACGACCTAGCCATTGCACCGATCATCGAGTCATTTATTGGAACCTCACGCCAACCAAGAATGCTTAAGCCTTCAGCGAGGGCGAGTTCTTCCATTGCCGCCATAGCGACCGGGGCTTGCCCCTGGTCAAAAAATGCAGTCCCAACGGCGTATTGGCCGGCCGCTGGCAAGGGAAAATCCACATTGTTTCTCAGGAAGAGGTCAGGAACCTGAATCAAAATACCGGCACCGTCGCCGCTGTCCGGTTCGCTACCCGAAGCGCCCCTGTGTTCGAGATTGGTCAGCGCTTTGATTGCTTTTTCCACGATGTCGTAGGACGGGATCCCCGTTAGGGTGGCGACAAATGCAACACCACAGGCGTCACGCTCGTGCTCGGGGTTATAGAGGCCCTGTGCTTGGGGCTGCAGGCTTATCGCCATGGTGTGACTCCTCAAACGTCGCATTCAACACGGATTGAATCTGATCAGAAAAATGATGCAGAAGCGTCCGGGACGACGTTGGCCCGAGGTGAGAACTATACCGCTTTTGAATCAGAAGACTCAGCTGGATCATCCGGAGTTGCAATTACTTCTCGTCCGGGGCGCAGGCGCGCTGAGATGACCAAGTATGCCAATGCTCCGAGTCCAACGATTATTGAAGTCCACACGTTAAGTCGGAGTCCTAAAATCTCATTGGCGCTGTCAATTCGAAGGACCTCGATCCAGACTCTGCCCGTCGTGTAGAGCAGCACGTAAAGGGCAAAGACCCTGCCGTGACCGAGGTTGAACCGACGATCCGCCCAGATCACGACTAGCGCAACTCCCACCAGCCACAACGATTCATAAAGAAATGTCGGGTGAAAAGTTGAGTACTCTACGTAACCTGCTGGTCGATTCCCTGGAGAAATCTCTAAGCCCCAGGGCAAATTCGTTGGAGAACCGAATAGTTCTTGGTTGAAATAGTTGCCCATTCGACCGATGGCTTGGGCGAGTGCAATTCCCGGAGCGATTGCGTCAGCCACCGGCGGCAAAGCAACGCCGTTACGGCGAGCACCTATCCAGGTTCCAACTCCACCAAGAGCGAGGGCGCCCCAAATACCCAAACCGCCGTCCCATATGCGAAATGCTGCAACGAATCCTTTACCTTCGTCACCAAAATAAATCTGCCAGTCACTGAGTACGTGATACAGGCGTCCACCAATAATTCCAAAGGGCACTGCCCAAATTGCGATGTCGGTGATGACCCCTGATCGCCCACCACGTGCTTCATAACGCTTATTACCCAATACGACAGCGACAATGATGCCCAGCACGATAAACAATGCATAGGCCCTGATCGGGATTGGACCTAAATCCCACACCCCGGTCTCTGGACTGGGTATAAATGCTTTCACGTTGGCGCCTGCAACTATGACTTGGAGGCTACAAGTTCAGCCAACGCAATTGGATCTGCCAATGTCGCTGTTTCAACGGGCTCCCCGTTGAGAAATCCTGATGGCGTTCCACCAATTTGCGAGGTTAAAAATTCTTGATTGGTGTTGGCCGCCCAAGCAAGGTAGTTGCCGTCAGTCACACATTGTGAGAAAGTCGTGAAGTCAGTGTCAGTAATACCTGACTCTGAACCAAATGAGAGAAGTTGTTCTTCGGTGTATCCGAGACCTTCTTCAACTGGCTGATTTGCAAAGACCGTGTTTCGGTACTCCTTGATCTTTCCCGCATCGATTGCGCAACCCCATGCGGCGATGGCACGGTGGGACGAATCATTTCCCAGATTTGAATCGAGAAATGCTGTTGGTCGGTAAATGAGTTGAACTTTTCCCTCTTCGGCTAGTTTTTCGATCCCAACACCGTTAGCCAATTCGAGTGCCCCACAAGCTGGGCATTGGAAGTCTTCCCACACCTCAAG